>CEUZ01032792.1_pt1 | contig 11289 bp, 10 predicted proteins | sample 361511 | NCBI WGS metagenome assembly CEUZ01 (sample SAMEA2622822, study PRJEB7988) | marine metagenome | biome: marine biome (ENVO:00000447); feature: surface water layer (ENVO:00002042); material: "saline water (ENVO:00002010), including plankton (ENVO:xxxxxxxx)" | depth 5 m
GTTGTCTGCCATCTTAACTACACCAATAGGTCCAGCCAAATCGCTTGAAAGTGTGTTATTATTTATTGATTTTTTTAAATGATCATAAGTTGCGTAATAATAGTTGGGTATGAATAATATTGATTGAATAAATGATTTTTTAAATGAGAAATATTCAATTTCAGGAGTATTGTTACTTGAAATACCAATAATATATCTTTTTAAATCACTATTATATTCTAGTTGAAATTTTTTTGTAATTAATTTGTTATTTCTAATTATATCTATTGAAATAATATCACGATTATCCAATGCTTTAGAAATATCACTAAACTGATCAATTTTATAATTATTAACTTGTGCGATTATATCGCCAACTCTAATATCATTATTTTCAGCTGGAGAATTTGCAATAACTTTCCCAACTTCAGGAGAAAATATGGCAATACCGAAAAAAAATAAAATTATAAATAAGCACAACCATGCAGATAAAATATTAAAAAAACTTCCTGCTATTAAAATAATTATTTTTTTAAAAAGGTTTAAAGATAGAAATGAATCTTTGTCAAAATTTAATTTTTTTTGTTGTGAAAATAAATTTTCTAAACCTTTTATTCTGACATAACCACCTAATGGAATTAAAGAAAATTTCCAATTAGTATTATATTTATCAATAAAAGAAAATACAGGTTTACCAAAACCTATTGAAAAATCAGTAACTTTGACTCTAAAAAAACGAGCGGCTACATAGTGTCCTAACTCATGTATAAAAATTAAAAAAATAAATATAATTAATAAATTAACGTAAATCATAAAATTTAAAAAGATTAGCTTACTTTTTCTAAATCCTCATAATCAATAACTGGAGGACATGTGCAAAATAAATTCCTATCACCATAAACATTATCAATTCTTGATACAGGAGGCCAGTATTTATTATTATAAAGATATGAATGTGGGTATGCTGCTTCTTTTCTACTATAAGAATGATCCCAATTATCTTTTGTAAGTTCTTCTACAGTATGCGGAGAATTTTTAATTGGATTATCATCTTTATCAAAATTTCCTTTTATAATCTGTTGAATTTCATGAAATATTGAAATCATAGCAGTGCAAAATCTATCAATTTCGTCCTTGGATTCACTTTCGGTTGGTTCAATCATTAAAGTTCCAGGAACAGGAAAGGACATTGTTGGTGCATGAAACCCATAATCAATCAATCTCTTTGCAACATCTTCTTCAGTAATATTTATTTCATCTTTAAATTGTCTCAAATCAATTATGCATTCATGAGCAACCATATTATTTTTACCTTTATAAACAATGGGAAAATATGGCTCTAATTTGGTTTTTATGTAATTAGCATTAAGTATCGCTACCTGAGTCGCTCTTTTTAATCCAATATCACCCATCATTGAAATATAAGAATATGATATTGGCAATATTGAAGCACTGCCCCAAGGTGCTGCAGAAACTGCGTCTTGATCCTGAAGACCTATTTCTTTGCTAACTACTGGATGTCCAGGCAAAAAAGGTACTAAATGTTTTTTTACACCAATAGGACCCATTCCAGGACCTCCTCCTCCATGAGGAATACAAAAGGTCTTATGAAGATTTATATGGGCTACATCTGGGCCAAATATACCTGGCTTAGATATGCCAACTAAAGCATTAAGATTTGCTCCATCCATATATACCTGAGCTCCTACTTTATGAATAATATTACAAATTTCTACTATGGATTCTTCAAATACACCGTGTGTTGAAGGATATGTAATCATTAAAGCTGCTAAATTATCTTTAAAATCAGAAACTTTCTTTTTTAAATCAATTAGATCAACATTACCTTTTTCATCACACTTAACTATAATAACTTTCATTCCACACATCTGTGCACTTGCAGGATTTGTACCATGAGCACTACTTGGTATTAGACAAATATTTCTATTTTTTTCATTATTTGATTCATGAAATTTTTTTATAGCTAATAATCCAGCAAATTCACCTTGAGCTCCAGCATTAGGTTGAAGAGAAATTTCATCAAATCCAGTAATATCTTTTAACATAGAAATTAATTCTTTCATTAATTGATTATAACCTTGACGTTGATGCGATTCTAAAAAAGGATGGGCATTTGAAAATCCACTAAATGTTATTGGTAGCATTTCTGATGCAGCATTTAATTTCATTGTACATGATCCTAGAGGAATCATTGATCTATTTAAAGCTATATCTTTATTTTCTAATCTTTTTAAATATCTCATCATATCTGTTTCAGAATGGTAAATATTAAATATTGGATGAGTTAAAATTTTATCTTTCCGTAATAAAGATTTATCAAAAATTTCATTTATAGTTATTTGTTTTTCTATTTTATCAAGATTTATATTAATATTTTTTTTATTAAAAAAACTAATTAATTCATCAACATTTTCTAATGTTGTTGTTTCATCTAAAGAAATAGAAAATAAGTCATCATCAATAAGTCTAAAATTTATACCTTGCGCAACAGATTTATTAAACCAATAACGTGATTTTTTAGGTGTTCTTATTAAAATTGTATCGAAATATTTTTTTGATAAACAATTAAAACCTAAAAATTCTAATCCTTTTTTTAAAAAAGAAGTTTTTTCATGAATTTTTTTAGCGATTGATTTTAATCTTTTCGGTCCATGATATATTGCATACGCAGCTGACATAATAGCCAATAAAGCTTGAGCAGTACAAATGTTACTAGTAGCTTTTTCTCTTCTGATATGTTGTTCTCTAGTCTGTAAGGCCATTCTGTATGATCTTTTATTATTTTTATCAACAGAGACACCAATAATACGACCAGGCATTAATCTTTTATATTCATCTTTTGTTGCAAAAAATGCAGCATGAGGCCCTCCTAAACCCATTGGAATTCCAAATCTCTGTGCTGAACCGACAACTACATCAGCGCCTAATTCTCCAGGTGATTTCATTAAAACTAAAGACATCGGATCTGTTGCCACAATTGATAATAAATTTTTCGATTGATTGTTTTTAATTAAATTTTCTAAATCAACTATTTCACCAAAAGTATCTGGATTTTGAATAAAACAAGCAAAAGTATCATTATCTGGCTTATTAAAAATAATTTTTATACCTAGAGGTTCAGATCTAGTCTTTAATACTGATAATGTTTGAGGATGACAATTATTTTGAATACATAAAGTGTTAAGATTTTTTTTGGATTGCTTATAACATAGCATCATAGCTTCTGCAGCTGCTGTACTTTCATCTAACAGAGAGGCATTAGCAATATCCATACCTGTTAAATCAATAATTAATTGTTGAAAATTCATAAGCATTTCTAAACGGCCTTGTGAAACTTCTGGTTGATATGGTGTATAAGCAGTGTACCATCCTGGATTTTCCAATATATTTCTTATGATCACACTAGGAGTAATGGTGTCATAATATCCAAGTCCAATATAACTTTTGTTGAAATTATTTTTAATTGAAAGTAACTGTAAATTGGTTTTATTAAATTCTTCACTCATTCCAGGTTTTAATTTAAGTGAAGATTGAAATAAAATATTATTTGGTACAGTTTTATCTATTAATTCATCAAGAGAATTACAATTAATTTCTTGAAGCATTAATTTTATATCTTCATTATTAGGACCTATATGTCTACTTGCAAATGTATTAATATCTATCATAATTTATTCAGTTTTCAAAAACTCTTTATATTCTTCTATATTCATCAAACTATCAAATTGTGATTTTTGAAAATCTTTTAATTTATATATCCAACCATCATTTTCCGGATCTTTATTAATAATTGAAGCATCATTATTTAAAGTTTGATTGACTTCACATATTTCTCCATCAATAGGATTAAATATGTCTGAAGCAGCTTTAACTGATTCTATAACGCTAACTTCATCTCCTGAATTAACTTTTGCACCTATTTCTGGCAAATTAATAAAAACTATATCTCCCAAACTTTCTTGAGCATGATTACTAATACCTATTATAGCTAAATCATCTTGAATTTTTACCCATTCATGATCTTTTGAATATTTTATTTCTTTCATAATTTATCCTTTCTTATATTTATGAGGAACAAATGGCAAATTTACATAATCGACCTCTTCATTTTGATTTCTAATATTACAATAAATTGGCAATTTATTATTATAAAAATTTTTATCTACATAAGCAATAGCTATTGATGTACTTAATGTAGGAGAAAAACCTCCACTTGTAATATAACCAATTTCATTATTTTCATTATTCAAAAGTGTCATTTTTGATCTAAGAATAGATTTTGATTTAGATTTAATTCCAATTTTAACTTTTTGAATACCTTTACTTATTTGATTAATAATAATTTGACTTCCATTAAAATTATTTAATTCTAATCTTATTTTATTAATTGCCCAAGTTAAATTAGCTTCTACAGGAGATAAATTTTCATTTAATTCATGACCATATAAACTTAAACCTGCTTCTAATCTAAGTGAATCTCTACTTCCAAGACCACAAAACATAATATTCTTGTTTTTTAATAAATCTTCTAAAAAATTATTTGCAATATCATTAGGAACAGATATTTCAAAACCATCTTCACCTGTATAACCACTTCTACTTAATATCATTTTATGATTTTTATAATTTAAAACTTTTATTTCCATAAATTTTAAATTAATAATTGATTCAGATATAAATGATAAAATAGATGAAGCTAAAGGTCCCTGAATTGCTAATAAAGAATTATTTTTTAGAAAAATAATATTTTTAAGTGTCTTATTAAAAATTTCTTCATCAACACTTTTTCTACCTGCATTATAAACAATAAAGAAAAAAATTGAATTATCATAATTTAACTTAGAAATTATTATATCATCAATTATTCCTCCATTCTCATTTAAAATAAATGAATAAGAAGAAGTAGATAATTTCATTTCTTTTAAATCTAATGGAATTATTTTTTCAAGTTTGTTTATATTATCTTCATTAAAAGGGATTAAGCATTGCCCCATATGAGTAACATCAAAAAAACCAACATGTTTTCTTGTATGCAAATGTTCCTTTATAATACCTTCTTTATAATTTATGGGCATTGAATAACCAGAAAAGGGTGCAAATTTTGCTCCTATTGATTTATGGAAATCATATAAAAAAATCTTTTTTAATAATTCTGGCAAAAGTATTTCCTCACTTTTACCCATCTGTCATTTTACCTGAGAGTTTTTTTTTAATTGCACCTTCGGTAGAGCTTTTGCTCATTTTCCAGAGTTTATTTATGCGGTCCTTTTGCCTGAGAGTTTCCGGGTATGTTGCTCCTTCGGCACTGTTCAAAACAGTTTCTCCCGCTTTTTTTCTTTATATACAAAATTGAATAAATGAAAAAGATCAATTTAATGGAATTTTATTAGAATTTTTCATTTTTTGATATTTTTCTGACAAAATTTCATATTCTTCATATATTTTATTGATTTTAACTTCTAAATTCATTTTATGATGAGTTTTGAACTTATTAATTTCATTAATAATTGAATAACTTCTCCAGTAACTATTTTTTTTATTATATTGGCCATTATCTAAATTAAAGACTTCCTTCATGATATTTATATCATGAGGTATATTAAATTTATCTTTAGTATCACTATAAGGAAAAAAATAATAAAAATTGTCAAAACCACACCAAGTAATTGCAGAAAGACAAAGAGAGCATGGTTCATGTGTTGATAAAAAAATACAATCATTAGGTTTATATAAATTATCTAGTTTTTTCTGATAAAAATTATAAATTGTAGAAATCTCGCCATGAAACATAGGATTTATTATTTCATTATTTGTACCTATGATTATTGTGGAAAAATCTTTTTTATTTAAAATAGCCGCACCAAATATTTTGTTCCCTTTATCAATAGCTTTTTTAGTAGAAGGTATTATTTCATCTAAAATTTTTGATACTAAAATATTGTATATTTCAATCATAAAAAATATAAATTATACATATATTATAATTTTCTTAAATTAATTAATAGATGAATTTTAAAATAATATTAATAATTTTGATATCTTTGTATATTACTAATACTCATGCAAAAAATGAAAGGATAATAATTGCCAGTACCACATCTACGTATGATACGGGACTTATGAAATATCTTAATAAAAAATTTTACGAAAATTTTAATATTACCGTTAATGTATTATCTCTAGGAACTGGCCAGGCAATAGAAATAGCAAAAAATGGTGATGCTGATATTTTATTAGTTCACGACACAATTTCAGAAAATAAGTTTGTTAAAGAAGGATTTGGAATTAAAAGACATAAATTAATGTATAATGATTATATTCTTGTTGGTCCAAATTATGATCAAGACAAATGCAAATCTATAGAACAATCATTAATTAGAATAAAAGAAAATAAAAATATTTTTATTTCAAGAGGAGATGAAAGTGGCACTCATAAAAAAGAAAAATTTATTTGGAAAGTTAATAAAATTAATTATGAAACTTTTGGCAATTGGTACAAAGAAATTGGACAAGGAATGGGTGCGACTTTAATGATGGCCAATAATTTATTTGGATACACATTATCTGATAGAGCTACATGGATATCATTTAAAGAAAAAAAGAATTTAAAAATTATATGTCAAAATAATCCTATTCTTAAAAATCAATATGGAATCATAGCAGTTAATCCTAAAATTAATAATCAGGTTAATTACAAAAATGCAAAAAAATATATTAATTGGATTATTTCAGATGAAGGCAAAGATTTAATTAATAATTTTAAAATTAATGGAGAACAATTATTTTTCTTCAATAACCATTAGAGGCAAAAAAAAAGACCCAGCAAGCTAGGTCTTTTCTTTATATCGTGCATTTCCTCCCGATATGAACATTTAAAAGTTTCCAAATAAATATTCAATTATTACCTTTGCGTGTAATAACTGATTATTAAACTATCTTAAGAAAACGAAAAAAACAAAACAAAAATCTTTAAAGAACGTAATTTTAGTGGGAAAGTTGTTAATGAATTGTGTAAAAAAATTATCTTAAGGGTTTGTCGATAGTTACTCTGATTTTTTTTCTTACTTCTCTAAAATAAGTGAAAATGCCAGCGAATAAAATCATACTAAGTCCTATATATCCACTTAAACTTAAAGTTTCTTTCCAAATAAACCAGGAAATAATTAATGCCCATAAAATAATAATATATTCAAATGGTGCTACACTAGGAGGTGATCCTATTCTATAGGCCTGAAAAATACATAAAAAACCAAATACAGTAATAAAACCGATTAAAAAAAATATAAATAACATAGAGTAATTTTTAATAGACCATGCTTGAAATAAAAAAATAAATTCTGGGTTAGATGGATTATAATATTTTCCATCACCTATAACAATTCCAAGTATCGCTGAAAAAATTAATGCACCTATATAAAGATGAAAAGATTGTGAATATAAATTATCTTTATCAGAAGTAATTTTCTGTATTATCATTGTTAATGCATAACCAATGGCACATAAAATAGGAAAAGTTGAATATATATCAAAATTGTTAAAATCTGGTTCCATGACGAGGTAAACTCCAACAAAACCTATTATAAGTGCAAACCATCTTTGTATACCTATAACTTCTTTAAGAAATAAAATAGAGAAAATTGTAATAAAAAAAGGACTTATAAAAAATAATGTGATAGCTTTTGCAAGGGAAAGTTTAGATAAAGAAAAATAATAAAGAGTAAAAGCTATAAAGAAAATTATCGTTCTCAATATAGTTAGTATTGGATAATGTGTTTTAAAAATTATTGGTTCCTTTTTTAAAAATAAAAACAATGATAATATTAAAAGACCCATGAGAGATCTCATGAAGTATATAAGAAAAATATTGGCTTCTAAAGTTAGAGATTTAATGAGTGCATCTTGTATTGCAAAAACACTCATACCAATAATTATCAATAAAATTGCTTTAGGAGTATTTTCTTGATCTGTCATAAAATTAAAATATTATATTTAATATATGTCTATACAAAAAATTTATAAAGTCATCGGAATTATGTCTGGAACATCTATGGATGGTATCGATATTAGTTTTATTGAAACCGATGGAGAAAATTATGTTTCTGTAATTTGTGAAAAATCTTATAATTATAGCAATAATTATAAAAGAAAATTAAAAAAACTTATTAATCAAGTAAATTTATATAAAATAAAAAATAAGAAAAAAATTGAAGACACTTTTATAACTAATAAATTTATTAGTTATATTAATAAATTCATCAAAGAAGAAAAAATTAGTAAAAGTGTAATTGATTTTATTGGTTTGAGTGGTCAAACAATTATTCATGATCCTAAAAATAAAATTTCATTACAATTAGGATCTTGTAAAATAATTCAAAAAAAATTAAAAATTAAAATTATAGGTAACTTTAGAGATGAAGATATTAAAAAAGGAGGTGAAGGTGCTCCTATAGGTGCATTTTATCATAAATATATAATAAAAAAATTTAAAAAAAAATCTGTAATTTTAAATATAGGAGGAATTGCAAATATAACTTACTACAATAAAAATAAATTAATTGCTTTTGATATTGGGCCCGGAAATTCTATTATTGATGATTTGAGTTTTCATTTTTATAAAAATTTTTACGATAAAAATGGAGAAAAAGCTTTGAAAGGAAAAATTAATATAGATTTCATTAAAAAATATAAAACTGATCATTTTTTTAAATTAAAATATCCAAAATCATTAGATAGAAATTATTTTCACAAATATACTTCTAATTTAAAAAAAATAAAAAACATAGATGCTATAAGTACTGCATCAAAAATGACAGTTGAATCAATTATCCTAGGTTTAAAAAAATTAAACAAAAAAGTATACAATATAATAATAACTGGTGGGGGTCGAAAAAATAAATTTATAATAAATAATTTAAAAAAACATTTTAATAAAAGAAAAATTAAAATTATATTAATTGATAAATTAAAAATAAATGGAGATTTTATAGAATCACAAACTTTTGCATATTTAGCAATAAGATCAATAAAGAAACTTCCATTAAGTTTGCCAACAACTACAGGTGTTAAAAAACCAATTTCTGGTGGAGAAATTTTTGAATAAATTATTATATTTTAGCTAGTATATTATTCCAAGATTTTAAATCCATATTAGATCCACATAAAATTACCACAGTATTTTGATTAACTAATTTATTTTTTAGAGGACCTAATAAAGCTGCTATACCAGCAACACATGCTGGTTCTAATATTAGTTTAAAATTTTCATACATAAATTTCATAGCGTTTATTAAATCATTATCAGATACATTTATCATTTTATCTATAACTGACTTACAAATTGAAAAACTATAATCCATATGGAGAGGTGAGCACAAACTATCTGCAATTGAATTAATATTTACTTGTTTAATAGGCTTATCTTTTTTTAAACTTTCAGTCATTCCTTTAGCACCTTCAGGTTCAACTCCAATAATATTACATTGTGGAAATTTTTGGCGAATTATAGAACCAACACCAGATATTAAACCTCCTCCACCAACAGAAACAATAATGTTATCAATATTATCTACTTGCTGACAAATTTCATAACCTAATGAAGCTGTTCCTTGAATAGTGAATTTACCATCAAATGGATGAACAAAATAATAACCTTCATTTTTAGATGCATTTTCAACATCTTTGAAAGCATCTTGAGGATTTGTTAAATATAAGTTTGCTCCCAGAGTTTTTACAGTTTTTTTTCTAAAGTTATTTGCAGTTTCATACATAAAAATTTTATTTCTTAAAGAAAATTTATTAGCACCATAAGATGTGGCTATAGCATGATTTCCTGCACTGACTGCAGTTATTCCATTATTTTTTTGTTCTTCACTCAAGTTAAGTAAATTATTAATAACACCCCTAGTTTTGAAACAACCTGCATTTTGAAGAAATTCAAGTTTTAAAAATAAATTAGTATTAAATAAATTTAATGAATAAGAATTATTTTTAATGAGTGGGGTTTTAATTATATAATGAGACAATTGTTTATATACATTTTCAATAATTTCATAACTAATTTCTTTTGGTATCAATTAATGCTCCTAAATTTTTTTATTTTATCGTAAGCTGAATTTATCGCTGATAACTCTTTATTAGCTTCATTTATGAATTCTTTAGGCATACCTTTAGCAGTTAAATTATCAGGATGATGTTCTTTACTCAAAATTATCCATTTTTTTCTTATTGTTTCATCATCATCATCACGATTAGCTCCAAGAACTTTATATGGATCTGCTTCTTTATTATTCTTTCTTGTATTAAAAATACGAATAAAATCTTTTTCAGATAAATTAAAAGAATTTGATATAGATTTTAAGACTTCAATTTCATTTACTGATAAATTACCATCAGCTTCAGCTATATAAAAAAGATTATTTAAAAGCTCTTCTAATAAAATTTTATTATCAGAAAACAATATTCCAACTTGTTTAGCTATTTTTTCATATCCAAATTTGCTTTTTTTTGCTTCATTAAAAATTTTACTTACTTCTTGAATTTCATTATTATTAATTTTAAATTTTTCTTTAAAAGCTGATATTTCATCTTTAGTGACAACTCCATCTGATTTAGCAATTTTTGCACTTAAAATTATAACACTTAAAGCAAATATATTCTGTTTCTGTTGATTTGAAATATGATTAAAATTAAATTTCTTTCTTTTGGATTTATCATAAACATTGCCAGCCATTACTCCTAATATAGCGCCTAAAGGACCACCTATAGCAAAGCCAGCAGTACCTCCTATAATCTTTCCCCAAACACTCATAAAATATCTTTTTTGAAATTTATAATTAGTTGTACCATCTTATTACTCCAATTATTCCTGCAGTAGCATAAAATAATTGTAAGAATAAGATGCCATTATGTTTTTGAAGAAATGACCAAATACCTATTAATAATGCTGATATGATTAATAATAAAAAACCATAAAATTCTATACCAATATTCAATGCTACTAATAATGAATAGAGTATCGCTGTAATAACTCCGCTCCATTCTAATAAAAAATAGGAATTTTTTTTCATATCTAAGTATGAAAATAATATGATTTTAAATAGTATATTAAACTTTTTTAATGTTTACTGCGTTTTCTTTTCCTCTGTTTTCACCTATTTCAAAAGAAACTGCTTCTCCTTCTTGCAAAGTGTCAATTCCAGCTTCTTCTAGTGCAGATATATGCAAAAATACATCTTTGCCACCTGCATCATTTTCAATAAATCCATAACCTTTGGTTGGATTAAACCATTT
>CEUZ01283885.1_pt1 | contig 11288 bp, 9 predicted proteins | sample 361511 | NCBI WGS metagenome assembly CEUZ01 (sample SAMEA2622822, study PRJEB7988) | marine metagenome | biome: marine biome (ENVO:00000447); feature: surface water layer (ENVO:00002042); material: "saline water (ENVO:00002010), including plankton (ENVO:xxxxxxxx)" | depth 5 m
TTTATAACTATAGATTTAAGACCTGTTCTATCAATCCTAGGAATTTTCCTCGTAGGTTTGTCTGTAGCTATGCTTATACCAGCAGCAACAGATCTAATTTATGGAAATCTAGGCTGGCAAGACTTTCTGATAAGTGCGGTCATAACTAGCTTTTTTGGATTGATGTTTTTTCTCATTTCGCGGGGAAATGAAAATAAACTCAATACTAAAGGAGCTTTTCTAATCGTAACACTAAGTTGGATTATTTTATCAGTTTTTTCTTCTATACCATTCCTCCTTTCCAATAATATATTAAGTTTAACTGATGCCTTTTTTGAATCTGTTTCTGGTTTAACAACAACCGGTTCAACAATAATTAATGACCTCAACAATGTCTCAGAAGGAATTATAGTATGGCGAAGTCTTTTACAATGGCTGGGTGGAATTGGAATAATTGTAAGTGCTGTTTCAATCTTGCCGAACCTTGGTGTCGGTGGAATGCAACTATTTAAACTCGAAGGGTCCGAGTCATCTGAAAAACTAATGCCAAGAACAGCAAGCTTAGCAACAGAAATAATAATCCTATATTTTATTTTGTCTTCTGTCTGTGCTTTGATGTATTGGTTTTGTGGTTTGTCATTCTTTGATTCAACAATCCATGCAATGACAACAATTGCAACGGGCGGATTTTCTTCAAATTCTGAATCAATTGGTGGATTTAATAGTCACTCTCTTGAATATGTCTGTATCGCTTTCATGATATTATCTAGTTTACCATTTGTACTTTACCTAAAAACAATTAGAGGCAAACCAAGGGCTTTATTTGTTGATGAACAAGTGACGGGATTCTTTAAAACACTTCTATTATCTTTTTTACTCATTATGGTCTTTTTATCATTTAATGATAATTTTGATTTTTCTTCTACTATAAGAAACGTTTTATTCAATGTGACCTCTATATTAACAGGAACAGGTTACACCACTTCTTCATACGATGACTGGGGCACACCAGCAATAATAATTTTTCTTGCTATAACATTCATAGGTGGTTGTGCTGGTTCAACTACCTGCGGAATAAAAGTCTTTAGACTGCAAGTTCTTCTAAAAAATTCGGGCCAAGTAATGAATAAACTTATCAGCCCAAATCGAGTTACCAATCATAAATATAATGGTGAAAACTTAACCCTAGAGATTGTTGAATCGGTTATGACCTTCCTTTTTATTTTCTTTGTTACTTTTGTTATTATTGCTCTTATTTTATCTTTCACCGGCCTTGATATACTGACCTCTATTTCTGCATCTGCAACCTCAATATCTAATGTTGGACCAGGTTTAGGTAATATTATAGGACCATCTTATAGTTTTGCCGAAATACCCGAATTAGCTAAATGGGTTCTTTCCTTTGGAATGTTGGCGGGAAGATTAGAGTTCTTAACCTTTCTAGTTATATTTAGTAGGTCTTTTTGGAAATAATGTTTATTTAAAACACCAAGAAATAATGCCTTTTTGTGCGTGTATTCTATTTTCGGCCTCATCCCATACAGCAGATTGACTTCCATCAATTACATCATTATCAACCTCTTCACCCCTATGCGCAGGTAGACAATGCAAAAAGATAGAATTTGAAGAAGCCGTAGACATTTTATTACTATCGACTCTGTAAGGGTCTAATATCTCTCTTTTTTTATTATCCTCTTTTTCGCCCATAGAAAACCATGTATCAGTTATTATACAATTACTTCCTTTTGAAGCCTCCATCGGATCAACATTTAATATAATGTTAGAATAATCACCTAATAAATTATCTGAGATAGAATATTCCTTAGGAGAGCTTATTCTAAATTCAAATTTATATATCTTCGCTGCTTCAATCCAACTATTGAGCATATTGTTAGCAGGGCCAAACCATGAATAGACATTATCTTCTATTGAGCCAAGTTTTTCTTTAACTGTAATTAAATCTGCTAACACCTGGCAAGGATGAGATTTATCCGTCAAACCATTAATAACCGGAATAGAAGAATTTACAGCAAAACTTTCAAGCGTGGAATGTTTGTTTGTTCTTAACATTGCTATATCTACATATCTTGAAATAACTCTGGCAGTATCTTCTATGGTCTCCCCCCTTCCCAATTGCATATCGGACATATTTGCATAAATAGTATTACCGCCTAATTGATACATTGCCGTTTCAAACGAAAACCTTGTTCTTGTAGAAGGTTTTTCAAAGATTGTAGCTAAAATTTTATTCTTTCCACAATCATCTGAATCGATAGATCCTTTTCCTTCACTTTGAGCTTGAGCTTTTCTTTCAAGAGAACTTTCAACCAAGAAATTAAGTTCTTCCTGATTAAATTGACTTAAATCGATAAAATCTTTTTTTGTCTTTGTCATTTCTTATTATATTTCTAATCAGATAAATTTTCTAGAGTAATACTTAGAAGTTTTAAAAACTCATCTATTTCATTTTTGTTTGTATTTAAAGGCGGCAAGACTCTTATTACATTATCAGCCGCTGTGACGACAAGTAATCCATTTTTTAAGGCTTCATTAGCAATTACTGTATTTTCACTTTTGCACTTAATGCCTATCATAAAACCATGGCCTCTAACAGATGATATCTTATTGTGGTGCTCCTCAATTATTTTATTAATACCTGAAATTAGATATTCAGAAAGTGATGAAACATTCGATAAAATATTTTCTTCCTTAATGAGATCTAAAACTCTACTTGCAATAGAAGAACATAAAGGATTACCACCAAAAGTTGAGCCGTGAACCCCTTGCGTCATTCCTTCTGCTGCTTCTTTAGTGGATAAAACTGCTCCAATTGGGAGTCCAGCTCCTAATGCCTTCGCAATAGTTATAATATCGGGCTTTATATCTGACCATTCATAGGCAAATAATTTTCCTGTTCTTCCTAAACCACATTGAACTTCATCCATGATCATAAGAATCCCATTTTTGTTACATAACTCCCTTGCAAAACTAAGGAAATCTTTAGAAACAACATTAACTCCGCCTTCACCTTGAATAGGCTCAATAAGAATTGCTGCAGTTTTATTGGAAACATTTTCTTCTAAATCTGATTCATCAATTGCAATTTTTTTAAATCCATCTGGCAAAGGATCAAATCCCTCGATATGTTTCTCATTTAGACTTGCGGCAATTGTAGCAAGCGTTCTTCCGTGGAACGAACCTTCAAAAGTAATTATCTCATTTCTTTCATTATTCCCCTTAACATAGTGGTATCGTCTAGCAGTTTTTATTGCTCCTTCAACAGCTTCTGCTCCTGAATTGCAGAAAAAAACTTTTTCAGCAAAACTTATCTCACAAAGTTTTTCAGCTAACTCTTCTTGCTGGGGAATAGAATACAAATTTGATACATGCCATATATCATTAATACTCTTAGACAAAGCATCATTTATCTTGGGATGATTATGACCTAAAATATTAACCGCTATACCTGCAGCAAAATCGAGGTACTTATTCCCGTCTTTATCAAATAGCCAAGAGCCCTCCCCTTTAGAAAAAGATATTGGGTATCGATTGTATGTATCCATAAGATAATTACTCATTATTACCTCAATAAATTAAAATAAAATTTAAATAATACTCTCTTACTCTTTATTGGTTAAGTCTTCAACCTCCAACCACTTTTTAAGAGATAATGACTTATAATTATCAATAACAGGTTAAGAATTGTTATAAATACTGCCCCGAATAATGTATTACCATCAGAAACACCTATAAAGCCAAAACGGAACCCATCAATAACATAGAAAAAGGGATTGTATTCAATTAAATAAAAGGCAAAATCTGGCATTTTTTTTACTGAATAGAAAGTACCAGACAAAAAAGAAAGGGGCACAATAATAAAATTAGTAATGGTCCCTAAATGATCAAATTTTTCTGCCCAAATCCCTGTTATTGTACCAATAGAAGAAAGTAAAAGTGAGCCAGAAATAAGATAAAAAATAATAGCCCAAATATTTTCAAATCTAAAATCCAAAAAAAAGCTCATACAGGCAATTGCACCAACTGCAACTACAACGCCGCGAGTTACACCACCTAAAGAGATAGCAATATTTAACTCTTTTTCTCCAAGAGGCGGCAATAAGATATCAACGATATTTCCTTGAATTTTAGAAATTAATAGTGAAGAAGATGTATGAGCAAACGCTTGTTGAAGAACTGACATCATTATTAACCCTGGAGCCAAAAACTCAATGAATGGCGCACCATTTATGTCAGGCCTTAAGTCACCTAAGGCGACCATAAAAATAACCATGAATAATAGAGAAGTTGCTATTGGCGCTGCAATTGTTTGAAAAAAAATCTTAATGAAACGGTAAACTTCCTTTTTATACAAGGTCCACATTCCATACCAATTTATTTTTCCTGGAACTCGCGGTTCACGCCAATGGTAGTTATCATTTTCATTCATAATTTTACTTTTGTAACATAACTAAACGAAGAAGCTTTATTAAAATTAAAAAAATATCAAAAAAATTAATCTATATCTTGTACCATATCTATTTTTAGCATACCATATATATGAAAAATAGGGGATTTAATATGGCTTGGACAGATGACAGAGTAGAGATTTTAAAAAAGTTATGGGCGGAAGGTTTAAGTGCAAGCCAGATTGCAAGAGAGTTAGGAGATGTCACTAGAAATGCTGTCATAGGAAAGGTTCATAGACTTGGTTTGGCTGGAAGAGCAAGTCCAACAAAACCTAAAAGTAGACTAAGACATAGAGAGCATGTTGACTATGCAAGCTCATACCCTGGAAGTTCAAGATCAAGAATTAGCGATAATATTGAACCCTTAGTTATGCCTGAACCTGCTGTAACTTCAGATGGAGAGCCGATTAATATTTTATCCTTGAGTGAGAAAGTTTGTAAATGGCCTATCGGTGAACCTGGAGATGAAGATTTTAGATTTTGTGGCAATCATAAGGTCAACGGTTCTCCTTATTGCAATGAACACAATAAGGTAGCTTATCAACCATTAGAAAGTAGGAAGAAAAGAAAGAATAAGTTTTCTGCTAAAAGAAAGCCCTTGCCAAAAATAAATAATTTTTAGAATTCGAAACTTAGAAAGTTGTCTCAGTCTCAACTGCAGTTTCTTCTCCCTCTAAATCTTCTCCTGTAGCTACAAAATAAGTTTCCTCTGCTACATTAGTGGCCTGATCGCCAACCCTTTCTAGATATCTAGCAATGAAAAGTAACGGAACCAAAGCCTCAATCGCTTCTGGGTTAGCTTTAATAGAATTCAATATTTCCATTAAAATACTAGAATAAAGAGAATCTATTTCGTTGTCTGAATGCCAAACATCAACAGAATTCTTGCACTCTTTATTGGTATAATCTTGCATTACGAGTTCTAAATTCGAATGAACCTTCACACACATACTAACCAAATGATTTATTGTATCAGGAGATTGTGCCTCATTCAGATCTCCCTTTAAAACACGATTAGATATACCCTTACACATATCTCCACATCTTTCTAAATAAAGTGACATCTTAACTGCAGAAAAAACTATACGTAAATCAATTGCCATAGGTTGCCGAGAGGCAAGAATATTAAATACCTTACTTTCAACGGATTGACCAATATCATTAATTTTAAGATCATTTTTTATAGTCTCTTTTGCTAATTTATGATCATTATTCTTTAATATATTCTCAACATTTTTGAGTGCGCCAAGTACTTCATTGCCCATATCTGTGAGGCCATCTGAGATTTCTTTCAAATCTTCATCATAAGAGCTAACAATATGTTCGGTCATCTTTTTTTCCTAACCATAACGCCCAGTTACATAAGCTTCAGTTTGTTTATTTTCAGGAGACCTAAAAATATTTTCAGTATCTCCAACTTCAATTAAATTTCCTAAATGAAAAAAAGCAGTTCGTTGCGAAACTCTAGCAGCTTGTTGCATAGAATGCGTAACAATGACAATTGTATATTTAGTTTTTAATTCATCTATTAATTCTTCTATCTTAGCAGTTGCTATTGGATCAAGCGCAGAGCAAGGCTCATCCATTAATATGATCTCAGGATCAACAGCGATTGCTCTAGCAATACATAATCTCTGTTGTTGGCCTCCAGACAAACTAGTTCCTGGCTCATTAAGCCTATCTTTTATTTCTTCCCATAAACCAGCCCTAATAAGACTTTTTTCAACTTTATTTGACAAATCAGTTTTATCCATAATTTTTCCGTGCAATCGGGGTCCATAAGCCACATTGTCAAAAACTGATTTAGGAAATGGGTTTGGTTTCTGGAAAACCATTCCTATACGAGATCTTAATTCAACAACATCTATATTTGGATCATAAATGTCTTCCCCATTGATTTTTATACAACCTGTAATTGAACATGTGTCTATTACATCATTCATTCTATTTAAACATCTTAAGAAAGTCGATTTTCCGCAACCAGATGGGCCAATTAAGGATGTAACTTCTTTCTCATTAATACCAAGACATACATCATAAAGGGCTTGTTTATCTCCATAAAAGACATCCACATCCTGACAATCAATAAGCGGTTTATTGCTTATAGAAGAACTTACTCCATTAGTCTCAGTATTTTTATTTATGTTATTTACCATTTTAATTGATACTTTTTCCTTAAAATTACTGCAGCCAAATTAATTACTATCAATAAGAATATCAAAACTAATGTCGCAGCGCTAGTTTTTGCGACAAAAGCTCTTTCAGGGCTATCTGCCCATAGGTAGACCTGAACAGGCAAAGCAGTAGCTGGATCAGTTACTGAGCCAGGAATATCAACTACAAAAGCGACCATACCTATTAAAAGTAATGGCGCAGATTCACCAAAAGCTCTTGCTAATCCTATAATTGTACCAGTCAAAATCCCTGGCAATGCGGCAGGGAATAAATGTTGAAAGACAACTTGCATTTCTGAAGCGCCAATAGCAAGTGCTGCTTCTCTAATTGATGGAGGCACTGCTTGCAATGATGCACGTGTGGCAATTATTATAACAGGCAGCGTCATAAGAGATAATACACAACCTCCTACTAGCGGTGCAGAACGGGGCATACCAAAAAAATTAATAAATAAAGCAAGTCCTAACAATCCAAAAACAATAGAAGGTACTGCAGCAAGATTGTTGATATTGACTTCGATAAAATCAGTGAGTTTATTTTTTGGAGCAAAACTCTCTAAATAAATTGCTGAAAAAACACCAATCGGAAAACTAATTATCAATGTTATCAGTATCGTAAACAAAGAACCAACGACTGCTCCCAGAACTCCAGCTATTTCAGGTTCCCGACTGTCACCATTAGTAAAAAAATTCGTAGAAAATCTTTTTTCAACTAACCCTTCTTCTTGAAAATCATTCAACCATGAAATTTCTCTATCGTTTAATCTTCTTTCATTCTCAGGTAAATTTTTATCAATTCCAAACTTATAGAATAAATCAGCATCATCAGAGAAAAGAATAAACTTATTAAAATTTTTTTTAATTAGTGAAGGGTTATTTTCTATAGAATCCTTAAGGTCATATGCCGCACCTGATGAAAATAACCTAGAAAATTCTCTTCTACATTTCCTGTCTTCACATCCAGAATCTAATGCAAAAATATTTTCTCTAATCAATCGACGATAATTAATATCATCTTTATCAATATCATTTTCAGATAAATTAATATTTAAATTTAATCCATAATTAGTGAATGCTGGTATAGATCGATAAGTCATTGAAGATATAATTACTACCAACATTACCAATGCTAAAAACAAAGATATTTGACCATAAAATTTAAACCTTTTTTCAGCAAATTGTCTTTTTAAAGTTAAATTTCTTATATTTTTATTCATATCTCTCTCTGTACCTTCTTACAGTCATCATGGCTAAAACATTAAGCGCAAGGGTAATAAAAAATAAAACTAAACCTAAAGCAAAGGCTGCGAGGGTTTTTGGACTATCAAATTCTTGGTCTCCAACTAGCAAGGTAACAATTTGTACAGTAACTGTTGTAACAGCCGAAAGAGGATTTGCGGTTAAATTTGCTGCTAATCCAGCAGCCATAACCACTATCATTGTTTCTCCTATGGCCCTAGAAATTGCAAGTAATATTGCTCCTACTATGCCAGGCAAAGCTGCAGGAAAAATAACTTTTCTTATAGTTTCTGATTTAGTGGCGCCTAAAGCCAAAGAGCCGTCTCTTAAACTCTCTGGAACTGCAGCCATTACATCATCAGAGAGAGAGGAAACATACGGAATTATCATTATTCCCATAACCAGGCCTGCGGCCAAAGCGGATTCTGTCGAAACAGTAAGTCCCATACCCTCCCCTAAGGACCTTATAAAAGGACCAACGGATAATGCCGCAAAGAAACCATAAACTACAGTTGGAATTCCAGCGAGAATTTCTAGAATGGGCTTAAAATAATTTCTCACTTTAGGTTTAGCATATTGAGATAAATAAATAGCCGAATATAAACCTAAAGGAACCGCCACTAACATGGATATAGAAGTTATTAAAAGGGTTCCTGTAAATATAGGTACAGCGCCAAAACTTCCAGAAGATCCAACTTGATCTTCCCTAATAGCTGTTTGAGGAGACCAATGAGTTCCAAATAGAAATTCAGAAAAACTAACTTGCGAAAAAAATCTAACGGTTTCAAAAATTAAAGATAAAATAATTCCAAATGTAGTTAGAACAGCAACTATAGAGAAAACAAAAAATATAAACTTCAAAATTTTCTCTACATTCCTTCGAGCATCAAATCTAATTGCTAGTTTTTTACTAGATAAAAAAGCTAACACAATACTTGAAAAGGAAATAAATGATAGAAAACTAATTCTATAAGAAAGATAAGTTTTATATAAAGAATTAGCTGAATCAATCGTTAAAATCTCTAGTGATAAAATCGATTGAAGATTATAAATATTATTCTTTAGAACACTTACTGAATAATTTACTTCATCCTGCCCTAGTAAAATTACTGATTGAGGTAAATGATTCTTAATGATTACATCCTGTATAAAGCCATCGATAGAAACAAATAAAATAAGAAGTGTTAGAGATGGCAATAAAGCCCACAAGAGAACAAATAAACCATGATAATAAGGTAAAGATCTTAAGGGTTTGTTATCCAAAAGATATGATTTGGCACGATTACTTAAAATTACAAAAGATAGAAGACCAATAATGGTTATAGAAGTGAGGCTTATGAGTATATCTATATTAATGTCTAACCTCTTAAATCAAAGAGAATTAAAGTTCAAGCTCTACTTGTTCTATCGTATTAATTTTAACTTCTTCATACTCGTTTTCAGATAAAGGGATTAATCCCTTATCTGCAAGATACCCATCAAAACCCATAGCGCCTTCACTTGTAAATTCTTTTGCAAAATCTAATATTGATGGTTTAATCCTTATATGATTCTTTTTAATATAAAAGTAAAGAGATCTAGAAATTACATAATCTCCAGATAGTATATTTTCAAATTCTGGCTTAATACCATTAACATTTGATCCCTGTAATTTATCAGAGTTCTGATCAAGAAAACTATACCCAAAAATGCCTATTGCATTCGGATTAGCTTCAAGCTTTTGAACAATTAAATTATCATTTTCTCCCGCTTCAATAAATAAGCCATCTTCTCTTATAGTTCTGGCAATTTTTTTAAACTCATTTTTTCCTTCTTTTGAACTGTTTCTAAGTTTCTTCAAGGCTTCAAAAGATTTTGCCCCGCTATCCATTGCCAGCTCTACAAAAGCATCTCTTGTACCTGAAGTTGGTGGTGGGCCAAGAACTTCTATTTTAATATTTGGAAGATCTTCGTTAACATCTTTCCAAGTCTTGTGTGGATTATCTTGTAAGGTTAGCCCATCATCAACTGGAACTTTTGCCGCCAAGGCGAGATAAATATCTCGGGTTGTAAGGTTATACAGAGTCCCTTTTTTTGAATTAGCTAAGACAATTCCATCATAACCAACTTTGACTTCCATAATTTTAATTCCATTGTCTGAACATGTATTAAATTCTCTTTCTTTTATTCTTCTTGAGGCATTAGTTATATCGGGATGCTCAAAACCAATGCCAGAACAAAATAATTTCATACCGCCTCCAGAACCCGTTGATTCAACTATAGGTGTTTTGAATTTGGTTGATCTTCCAAATTCTTCGGCTACAGCAGTTGAAAAAGGGAAAACAGTTGATGACCCAACTATGCGTATCTGATCCTCAGCATAAGAAATTGATGACAAAGTTATTAAAGATATTGTCGAAACTATAAATGTAATTTTTTTTAGTATTTTTTTCATATCTAATCCTTAAATTGAAATAATTAATTTAAAATAAACCAAAATCGAACTTGTACTGGATACCGAACATAATTTCTTCCGAACTTTTTCCAATATCATCGAAGTTTTTTTCTACATAATTGACATAAAGTTTTAGAGGTTTTGCGATTTTATAGTCAAAACCAACACCAATAAGTTCACCACCAGATTTAATCATATCTGACTCTCCATACATAAGTTTAAGAGATAGTTTTTCTATTAATTTTGACTTCAACGAAATGATATAACCATCATCGTCAAATTTACCAGTTGTATCCTCAGACTCTTGCCATATAACTCCGAGTGTAGATGGCTTACCTAGTGGAATTGATGCTGAAAATCTAGTTGTATCAAAAAAATACCCTTTTTGAGGTACCTCTGAATCAAAAGCTAAAGAGAATTTTGCTTTATTACCCACAAAATTACCGGACCAATTAATCGATAATGAGTAAGCTTCATCTTCTTCATCTTCCATAATTGCCATCAAATTAACTTCAAAACCTCGTAAAGAAGGCGATGACCATTGCACAATTTTTCTACTTCTGTTTTCACCCCACAATATATTTTTAATATCGCCTGCAGTATCATTAAATAAATCAATCTTACCCTGAGCTTTCTTTACAGGTGTGTCGTGCATTCCTAAAATAAATTTCCCGAACGCACCTTTTAACCCAATGAAACTATTTCTTTGTTTAAAGGTAGGATCTCCATCAATTGGATCCGTTTGCCATTCATATTGGTAAATGGCAGTTAAACCATTATCAAAAATTTGCGATCCCTTAATCCCTATTCGTGATGCATGAGATTTTACATCTGAGGTTGACCCTTTATTAGCTTTATCTATGTTAGAAATTGCTATATCAAACCGCCCATATATTGATGGATTAGCCTGAACTGATGAAAAAATTAATAAAGAAAGAAAGAAAGATATTGAAATAAATTTTAGTTTATTATTAAGCATTTCAGCCTCCAAAAAAA
>CEUZ01287182.1_pt1 | contig 11288 bp, 8 predicted proteins | sample 361511 | NCBI WGS metagenome assembly CEUZ01 (sample SAMEA2622822, study PRJEB7988) | marine metagenome | biome: marine biome (ENVO:00000447); feature: surface water layer (ENVO:00002042); material: "saline water (ENVO:00002010), including plankton (ENVO:xxxxxxxx)" | depth 5 m
AAATCCCCAAGAAACTATAATTTTATCATATTTAATGTTAGATCCTAATTCATTAATTAAACGGTAGTTATAAAAACTTGATATTGAAATTATATCTTTACAAAAAATTTTAAATATATAAAAAATATTTTTAAATCCTTCCTGCCATAATTTCAATATTGCATATCCAGGGGTTGCTGCCCAAGCAAGGAAATAGCAACGTCCACTACTGTGAACATTTATGTCCTCGTTTGATTTTTTTTCTAAATATTTTTTTGCTTTATCAATTAATTCTAATTGTATATTTCCAACTGTCATCACTTGCTAAAAAATTACTTATCAAATCCTTTGAATTTTTCTTCTAATCTTTAATTGAACATTTATAGCGTTCAATTAATGAACAGTAAAGCATTTTAAAAATTAATATCCAAAAATGCTACTACTTATAGATATTATTAAGTAAAAGTTACTAAACACATGGATCTAGATAAAAAATCTTTAAAGACCTTTTTTGTCAGCGCGATAAATTTTTTCGACCATATTCATTACCTTTAATGCATCAAAAATATTGCCGGTTTTGACGGAAAGTTTTTTAAGGATAATATTTGCAAATTCATCGATTTCTTCTTTCCAAGAATTATCTTTGTTAAAATAATACTGATTTTTAATTTTAAATCCGTTGGGGGATTTTGGTGATCTTTCTATTATTCTTAAGGACTCTTTGCCATAACTTTTTGTTCCCGATAATATACCCTTGAGTTCAATTAAAGCATTTTTTACTGTAATCTCAATTCTAAATGCATGTTGCCATTGAGTAGCTGTAGAATGTATTGATGCAATAACTCCGTGTTTATCCCTCATTAAAGCAAAAGCATTATCTTCAACATCATAATTCCAAAATTTATTTGAAATAAAACTTTTATACTCGTGAAAATCACCATTAAAAAATCTTAATAAATCCAAAAGATGAATACCTTGGTCAAGTAAAATGCCACCACCTGATAATTTTTTTTTTGAACGCCAGTCGTCTTCTGTTCCAGCCAAACGGTCTTGGTAAGAAGCTACAATTTTACTCTTACCGTATAAACATCTTAAATTTAATATTTCTCCATATCTTTTACTTTTTATAATTTTTTTAGCAAGTTTAACCGATGAATGATATCTGTGATTGAATCCATATTTAATTTTTATGTGAGGAAACCTTTTTGATGTTTTTATAATTTTTTTAATTTCTGTAACATTTTTTGCAGGAGGTTTTTCACAGAAAACATGTATACCTTTTTTGATGAATTCTAAAGTGACTCTAGCTGCAAGATACGTTGGTAAAGTAATAAAAACTACATCAACATTTTGTTTAAGAATTTCCTTATAATTTTTAAAAAATGTTATAGATTTATTCTTAATATTTTTTTTTAATTTGATATCACTAATATATAGAAGTTTATAATTTTTATTTCTCTCTATAAAAAGTTTTCTTCTTTTACCAACAACACCATAGCCGATAATTGCAGTTCTTAAAATTTTAGTCATTAATTTTAAAATTAGGATTTTTGTCGTCTTTTAAAAATTTCTTTACCTTATCCGTTGTTTTGTTTGTTTTCAATAAATCTTTTGATTTGATTTAAAACCGGAAAAATGTATAACAAATGTTTAAGCATTTTTATATCTAATGACAATAAGTTCAGATTTAATTTTAAAAAAATCCATACTAATTAGAGAAACTGAAAAAACTTTGCTAGACTTATTTTCTAAAGGCAAATTAAATGGCACTGTGCATACCTGTATCGGACAAGAATATATAGGAGCGCTTCTCTCAAAAGTCACAAATTCGGATGATGTAGTTTTTAGTAATCACAGAGGTCACGGTCATTACATTGGAAAAACTGATGACGTAGAAGGCTTGCTATTAGAAGTTATGGGTTCAGAATCTGGCGTAGTTGGTGGTGTTGGAGGAAGCCAACATTTGTATAATAAAAAAGGTTTTTTTAGCAACGGAATTTTATGTGGAATGTCTGCTGTTGCAGCAGGTTATGCGTTTGCTACAAAAAATGAAAAGAAAACTGTTACTTATTTTTTAGGAGACGGTGCGTTAGGTGAAGGTATTTTATATGAGTCTTTAAATTTAATTTCTAAATTTAGTTTACCCATGGTAATAATTCTTGAAGATAATGGGTACTCTCAAAGTACATCAAGCAGAGAGACATTTTTTGGTGATGTAAAAAAGAGAGTTGAGGGTTTTGGGATAAAATTTTCTGAAACTAGTATTTGGGAGCTTAATAAACTAATTGCTAATGTAACTAAAGCTTTTGAGTTTGTAAGAAAGAAAAAAAAACCAATTTTTATTCGAATAAAATGTTATCGTCTAATGGCTCATTCTAAAGGAGACGATACAAGAGATATAAAAGAAATTCAAAAATACAACGCAAAAGACCCAGTAAATACCCTAAAAAAACAAAATCCCAATAGATATAATGAATATTTAAAAATAGCACAAAAAAGAATTGCTGATTGTCTAAATTTAAATAAAGAAATTAAAAACAATAAAAAGATAAGCAAAATCCAAAAAATAAAAGAGCTAGTTTGGAATCCTTTAACAAATTTTTCCAATGAAAGAATTAACACCTGTATCTATAATTCTTTAAAGAAAAACATGAAATTAAATAAAAAAATCTTAATTTTTGGTGAAGATATTGAATCTCCGTATGGAGGTGCATTCAAAGTTACACAGAATTTAAGTCAGCTATTTAAAGGAAGAGTTTTTAATATGCCTGATAGCGAAGCAGCTATTGTAGGGTTTGGCAATGGAGTTTCTCTTGCTAACAAAATACCTATTTGTGAAATTATGTTTGGGGATTTTATGGGGCTTGTATTTGACCAATGGATTAACCATGCATCCAAATTCAAAAAAATGTACAATGAAAAAATTAATAATCCAATAATTGTAAGAACTCCAATGGGTGGTAAAAGAGGTTATGGACCAACTCATAGTCAGAATTTAGAAAAACATTTTTTAGGTATCCCAAATACCAAAGTTATAGCAATCAATTTTAGATATAGTCCTGAAATATTATATAATAAGATAATAAAAAATATTTCACTTCCAACTTTAATAATTGAAGACAAACTTGATTATTCAAGAAAAAATTCTTTTTTTAAAAGCAAAAAACATAATTTTACTTATTTCATTAATAATTTAGAAATACCGGATATAAAATTATGTATTCAACAAAAAACTCCTGACATTTCTATAGTATGTTGGGGTGGCACGCTTTCAAATATAGAAATTTTGGTTGAAGATCTTTTGGAGAACGAAGAAATCTTATGTGAAGTTACAGTAGTACAACAGCTCTATCCTTTAAATGCCAACGCTATTGTTGAAAGTGTAAAAAAGACAAAAAAAATTATTGTCATTGATGATAGTAGTGGTTCAAATTCTTTAGGAACAGAGATAATTTCTCAACTGAGTCAGAAAGGTTTATCATTTAAATCCAAAATAATTTGTTCAAATGAAGACATCATTCCATCATCGAAATTGCTTGAAAAAAGACACTATCCAGATAATAAATCTATGTATAATGAGGTAAAAAACTTTTTTTTAACACCATGACGCCAATAAATGTCGAACAAACAAATGTAAATGATGATGTGGTTACAATTGTTAACGTTCTAAAAAAAGATCTCGATAAAGTAAAAAAGAACGAAATATTATTTGAAATTGAATCTAGTAAGGCAACTGTTGCAGTTGAATCTCCTAAAAGTGGTATTTTGAAAATTATCAGAAATGTTGGAGATGAAATTAAAGTAGGAGAATCTATTGGATTTATTTTTGAAAATGAAGCTGAATTACAAAAATTTGACATTAATAAGTATGACAAAAATAAATATGAAAAAAAGACATCTGAAAAAACATTATCTGCCAAAGCTCTTAAGCTTGCAAAATCAATGAATATCGATGTTAGTGAACTAAAGAGAAAAAAAATATTTACTGAACGTGATATTAAACTTCATTATAAAATGTTAAATGATAATAAAATGAACCTTGGCTCAAAACCTAATTTTTCTTCAGATGATATTGAAACTATAGATGTGAGTAAAAATAAATATAGTGAAATAGAAAATATCTCTTTCTCTAAACAAAATTACGTCCCTTGTGTCTGTAGCGTAATGTTAAAAAATTTTAAAATTACTGAATTTTCGAAAAAAAACAAATTATATTACGATAATATAGTTCCGTTGCTTGTGAAATTATCATCTGAATTGCTAGTAAATTTTAAAAATCTAAACGGTTTTTACCACCTTAACAAAAAAAATTATTATAAAAAAATAAATATTGGTTTTACTGTTGATTTAGAAAAAGGTTTAAAAGTCCCAGTAATAAAAGATTGTACCAATCTATCTTATGAAAATATAAAACTTGAGTACGTTAACCTGATAAAAAAATATATGGAAAATAAAATTTCTCAAAATGATCTGAGTAAATTAACTTTTACTATTTCAGATTTAAGCTCGGTTGGAGACGTTCATTTTCATATCCCTCTCCTAGCTGTCAATACATCAGCAATTTTAGGTGTAGCGATCGACAAATCTAATAATACTTTAAACCTAGTTTTAACCTATGATCACCAAATGTCATCAGGTAAGGAAGCTTTGACATTTTTAATTGCGTTAAAAAAAAAAATTATCGACCTAATATAAGGTCTCATTAGCAGTATCTTAAATAATAGCAACCGTTGGTTTAGAATTTAGAGCTTCTGCTTTTCTCAATTCTTCGTTAGTTTCTGGAACCCATACTCTATTAGGTTTTTCAGTATCTAACGCTATTCCTTCGAACAACTCGTTTACTGTCTGAAACCTGTCATGATTGCCAGGCAAATAAGTTTTGTATTTATAAAGAATCTCTTCGTCTGTGAGAAATTTACGCTGTATGGCGATGGCTTTCTTTAATCTATCACGACGTAAAAAATAATTTTTTAAGAAATAAAATCTTGCTAGTTTAACAATATCTTTACCCCGAGCCTGGTAACCTCTTGCAAAAGATTTTCTAATTTCTTTGTCACTCATACCTTGTGTAACCATTTTATCGTACACTTCCGTACCAGGAAAAGCGTTCATTTCATTTAGATAAGGAAAACAAATTTCATCCCATTGCATCAAGAAGTCTAAAGTTTTAAATGCTTCCTCTTCTGTTTCTGTTGGAAAGCCAACCATCATAAATATATCCACCATTACGCCCTTCTTTACAGTATAGTCTACCGCTTCATAGAATGGTTCGAAACGTAACTGCTTCTTAACTAATTTTTGTATACGTCTGCTGCCAGACTCAAGAGCATAGGTAAATAGAATGCTACCGCCCTCTACCATGGCGTCAATTACCTCGTGTGTCATTCGATCTCCGCGTAAACCGTTAGAGTAATAGAAACGGAACTTTAGATTTTTTTTAATTATAAGATTAAAAATATCAATAACTCTTTGTGGATATAAATTAAAAATATCATCTATTATAGAAATATCGTGCACTCCTAAATCATGTAAAACTTCCAGTTCATCAACAAGGTGTTTAGCGCTACGTACACGGAAACGTTTTTGAAAAAGATCGTGACAATAAGTACAAGAGTAAGGACATCCACGCGTTGTTGTAATAGGAGCCATTTTTCTAAGTACAGGGGCCTGTCCCATTATATTTTTGTAACGATCAAAATCAATTTTTTTCCAATCGGGAAAAGGAATGCTGTCAAGATCTTGTATTACTTCCCTATTTTTTGAAATTTTAACTTCTCCGTTTTCTCGATAATATATACCTGACACATCAGAAAATGGTTTTTTATTAAGGTAAGCTGATATTAAATCATAGAATACAGTTTCGCCTTCACCAACTACAACAATATCCATATACTTATCCACGTCCATAGTTTCTTTGGGTGCAGCGCTTGAATAAGGGCCTCCACCAATCACCAAAGGTTTGTTTGGTAATTTTTTTGCTACTTTAGATGCGTAATGAAATTGTTTCGTATATTTATTTAAACAGCGTAAACCTACAATATCTGGAGCTGTATCAATAATAATCTTTTCTAACTCTTCATATGTTTCGTAATCTATAGTGCTATCGATTATTTTGAAATTTGTATGCTTACCCAAATCAGATTTTTCAATATGTGTTGCTAAGGCCACTAATCCAACGGGTGGATGGTGTACGTCATAAACGTCTCGCAACTCCTCTTCCAAGGATCTAGAACAATCTATTAAAAGAATTTTTATCATATTTATTTCTAAATAAACGTTATATAAAAAATGTTCGTTTTATTCATCATCTGTACCAATTTTCACAAAATTCACTATAATCAACGTTTATATACTAGCATAATTTAGATGAATATACTAAAAAATTAAACAAGCAGATTCTAACACAAAATTATTTATTAAAAACCTATATGCTCATAAGAGAAGTTAACTTTGAAGATTATTTAAAAATTAAAGATTTGACTGACAGAAATAATATAGCAATTTATGATAAAATTTATTGGGAAAAAGTCTGGAAAGAAAACCCTTATTTGAAAAGAAGTAAAATTAAATGGTTTTTAGGATGGTTAATTGAAGATGATAAAAAAAACATCGTAGGACATATAGGTAGTCTGCCTACTCAATATTACTACAATTCAGTTGCTTACAATGGTGCAGTAATGAGTTGTTGGATTGTTGATGAAAAATATAGACATTATTCTATGGAACTGATGCGAAGAAATATAGCACAAAAAGATATTGATTTTTCTATTGTTACCTCTGCCAATTCTAAAACAGAATCAGCACTAACAGCGTTTGGATGGAAAAAAATACCTGTAAAAAAATATAATGAAAAATTATATATAATTTTAAATTTAAAAAAAACAATACATAGCTATTTAAAAAAAAAAGGTATAAATACTAACCCTTTGATAAATAATATATTATTTTATTTATCTTATATTATTTTATTCAAAAAGATTAATTATTGGAAAAAATTTGAGACTAAAAGGCGTGTTATTGTTTACAATAAATTTAATAGCAAATTTGATAATTTTTGGGATAAATTAAAAAAATTTAATAAAAAAACATTTATGTTTAACCGTAGCAGCGAATGGATTAATTGGCATCTGAATCATCAGTTTGACAGTAATAAAGCAATAATTGTAGCAGAAGAACAAAATGATGAAATAATTGGATATTCTATCTGTCTGCTTAAGGATATAGATAAAATAAATTTAAGAAAGGCGGTCCTTTTAGATTTTGTGACATTAAATGATAGTGATGATACATATTTTAATTTGCTTTTACATTCAATTAAAGAAGCTAATAAAAAAGAATGTCATCTGTTTGAAATTGTTGGATTTAATAATAAAAAAAGAAAAATTATAAATTCACTTAAACCATTTGTGAACAAAGATTTTAATTTTCCTTTTTACTTTAAATCAAATAGCACAAAATTGGATGAAATTTTGCAAAATGAAAATTCATGGGACCCTAGTAACTTGGATGGAGATTCAATTCAGCTTTAATATTATAGATTATGATGAATGAATATAAAAAAATGGTTGAGGAATCTATTCATGAAATAAATAAGCAGTTGTCAAAGGAAAATAATATATTACATGATACAGATTTTGAGATTTTTGGTGACAACAGTAATTTTGATTCCATTACACTCATAAATTTTATTTCATTAATGGAGAAAAAAATTAAACTTAAACATAATAAAAACTTAAATTTATTAAACACTTTAATGGAAGAAAGATTGGGTGAGAAAAGTTATAAGGTATCTGATTTTTACAAAGATATTGAAAGAAGAGTAAATAATAAATGAAATCAAAATGGAATTAGATTATTTAAACAATTATTCAAATTTTAAATCTATAGTCGAGTTAGTAATTAAAAAATCACATTTACAAAAGAAAAAAATATTAAAGTTTCATGAAAATATTGATGATTCATATTTTATAGAAGCTGAAAAATTTGCAAAAGATTTTAAATTATATTTAGAAAATGAAAATATTAGCTTTGAATTTGCAATAAATGCCTATTTAAAATTATGTTCGGATATGATGGTAAGCCAATCATACTTTTACGAACATAAAAAATATCCAGTAAGTCAGCAAAGCGATGCATTTAAAGAAGTTTACAGCAACATAGATAAAATGAAGAGCTATATGATAGGCGTCGCTATTTCACAATTTTTATGGCCAACACACTACGCTATGTATGGTTTTTTTATTAAAAATATTAGCAATTTTAAAGGTAACGTTAACAATTATCTTGAAGTAGGTTGTGGTCATGGTCTTTTTCTTCTTGAAGCAATTAAAAAATTTAAAAAAACTACAAATTTTGAAATTGTCGATATTAGCAAAACGTCAATAGAGATAAGCAAATCAATAATTAATTTTCTAGTAAAAGAAAAATTAAATATTAATTATTTGTTAAGTGATATTTTTAAAGTTAATTTTCAAAAAAAATTTGAATTTATTACCATGGGTGAAGTCTTAGAACATGTTGATAAACCCCATGAACTTCTTGAAAAAATTTATGGTTTAATTGCAGATAATGGTGAAATATTTTTATCCACTTGTGTAGATTGTCCTTCTATAGACCATGTTTTTCATTTTAAATCTGTTAAAGAAATAGATGATATGATCGTAAATAGCAGGTTTAAAATTATTGATAAATTGGTTCTACCTGTTGAAGACAAGCCAATGGAAGAAATAATTAAGAGAAAAATTACTATTAATTATTGTGCTCTTTTAAAGAAAAAATAAATTAAATAAAGTTATTCCACATCTCCCAAAGAGCTTTGTTCAATTGTTTGGCAAAAACTGCTGAGTTAAATAATGGTGATTTAAGAGCTTTTTGTCTTAAATTTTTATTAATATTAGTTAACAATTCAAGATCTTTTGAAAATTGAATTGCCTTTTTTACATATTCATTTTCATCATTTGCTACCCAATCAGACATCCCAGAATTATGATTTATGCTTTCAGTAGTGTGTGAAACAAATCTAAATCCTTTTTTAGTAAGAACTGGAACCCCCATCCATATCGCTTCCAAACTTGTAACCCCTCCGGAATATGGGAAGGGGTCGAGTGCTATATCAATCTTATTGTAACTTTTAAGCAGTTCATTTCGAGGTGAGCTTCCCTCGAGTATAATTGAATTTAAATTGACCCCATTTTTTTTAAATTCGTCAATTATTTTTTTCTTCAAATAAGAATCATTTAATTGCTTTGTTTTTAAGAAAATCTTTGATTTTGGAATAGATTTTAAAATTTTTGACCACAAAGAAATAACTTTTTTATTTATTTTGGATAGATGATTAAAAGATCCAAAAGTTACATATCCATTTTTTATTACTGGAGGTTCGCTAATTTCTATGTCAGAATCAGGTAGTGTAAAACAAACCCACATATTAGGTAATCGAAAAATTCTTTCAGCGAAATGTTTAGCCTCGCTTTCCGGGGTAACAAAACTATCGCCAATCATATAATCAATTTCTGGTATGCCTGTTGTACCGGGGTAACTTATCCAAGATGCCTGTACGGGCGCGGGCCTATTTATAAAAATTGGTAATCTGTTTTGATCAGAATGCCCTGATAAATCTATAAGAATATGTATTCCATCTTTTCTAACAGTATTAATTACATCCATATCACTTTTACTCTTAATTACACGCCAATTATTAAAATGGGATCTTAACTTTTTATTTATATCGTCCTCTATTTGAGAATTTGAATACGCGATTAATTCTAAATTTTCATTTTTTAAGTGGCTTAGAGTATCTAGCAAGAAAAAACCAACTGGGTGTTCTCTAAGATCACCAGATACAAATCCTATTCTAAGTTTTTTTGGTTTTGTATTAAATTGATACTTTATCAATAAATCATCTTTAATAGGTTTTAAGGAAGATCTAAATTCTTTTGCTCGTTTAAGACAAATTTCAGGATCAGCTTCCTCCAGATATAAAAGAGTAAACATCATATTATTATAAGCAAGAGAATGGTTCTTTTTTGAGTTTATTGCTTTTTCGTAGCAACTTACTGCCTTTTTAAATTCTCCTAATACACTCATTACATTGCCAAGATTATAGTGGGCAGCCGTATAATTTGGATTAATTTGAATTACTTTTTCATAACTCGTGATTGCAGCCTGATGTTTATTTATTTTATGTAATGCATTACCAAGATTATAGTGAGCATCAGCATAATCTGGTTGAATATCAATTGCTTTTTGATAACAAGTTATTGCTTTTTCAATTTCATCTAGTTCGTTAAATATTATACCAAGATTATTATGTGGATCAGCAAAATCGGGTTTAATGCTAATTGCTTTTTGGTAATAAGACTTTGCTTTTTCTGTTTCTCCTAATTCTTTATACACAACTCCAAGATTACAGTGCGATTGAGCATGATCAGGCTGAATTGAAATTGATTGGTGAAGCAATTCAACTGCTTTATCAAAATTCTTTACCGTAATTGACAAAGTTCCTAAAAGAAAAATAGATTTAAAATGGGAGGGATTAATTTCTAATATTTCTTTATAAAATTTTTCAGCTATTTGAAAATTATTTTTTTTATGATTTTCAACAGCTAATTCAAAAGTTTTCTCGATATTCATATATATCAAATAATCAATAAATAACTGACTAACAAAGGAGATGAATTTTTTTTATTTTACCACCTTTAAATGAGAACGAGAAACTTCAATAACTGTTTTTTGTAAATTTATTGCTGCAAGACCTTTGTCCGTATAGTCTACTTCAAAAGTTAATTGTTCATCTTTTTTTAAATATTCTAGACCAGAATCTTGAATAGCAGTAGAGTGAACGAATATATCTCTTTCTTTATCTTCTCTTTTAATAAAGCCGTAACCTTTGACGTCACTGTACCATTTTACAGTACCATTTATTCTTTTTTTATTTTTATCATCATCTGACCTTTTTGCCCCTTTAGAAATTGTTATCTCTTCTTCTTTTATTCTTTTTTGTTCTTCTTTTAATCTTTGTTCTTCATCTTTTAATTTTTTTTCTTTCTCTTTTAATCTTTGTTCTTCTTTTCTTAGTCTTTCCTTTTCATCTTTTATTATTTGCTGTTCTTCATTTTTTACTTTTTGTTCATTAGCGACGCTTCCCTGAATTTTTAAACCTCTCTCCTCTTTTATTTTTCTTTCTTCTTCTCTTAATTCGTTAACTCTCTTAAGTTGTTTTAACCTTTCTTCTTCCGCTAAAATTAATCTTTTTCTATAAATTTGTTCTTGTTTTATTTGTTCATTCCTTTCCTCTTTTATTTTTTTTT
>CEUZ01037851.1_pt1 | contig 11282 bp, 12 predicted proteins | sample 361511 | NCBI WGS metagenome assembly CEUZ01 (sample SAMEA2622822, study PRJEB7988) | marine metagenome | biome: marine biome (ENVO:00000447); feature: surface water layer (ENVO:00002042); material: "saline water (ENVO:00002010), including plankton (ENVO:xxxxxxxx)" | depth 5 m
GATTAATAAAAACGAAGCTACAAAATAGCTAACGTTTTTTTTTATTTTATTCCAACTTATAATTATGCATATCGGAATCAAGAATGTAGTTAAAAGAATAAACGACAATGAAATTCCATCTATTCCTAAGTAATAATAAATATTTAAATCATCTATTAATTTGTAACTTTCAATAAATTGAAACTGACTGTCTGTTGAATTAAAGGAAAAAAGAACAATTAATGAGAGAAAAAAAACAATTAAAGAAGTCCATAATCCAATTTCTTTGACTTTATTATCGTAAAATTGATCGTTTTTGTTAACAAATAAAATAACTAAAGCGCCAATAAGAGGAAAAAAAATTAAAAGAGATAATACAGGAATATTTGTCAATTTTTTAAACTAGAGAAAAAAAATAATAAAGGAAATTAATAATGTCATACCAACTACAAAAGAAAATACATAATGATAAATATAACCTGATTGAAAATGACTAAAATATTTTGAAATATTTTTTATAGATAAAGCTATATTGTTTGGGCCTAATTTATCAATTAGATCAATGTCAATTTTTTTCCATAAATTTTCTGAAAGTCGGTTAATATTTTTAACAAATATTGAATTATAAAACTCATCAACCCACCATTTATTAAAAATAAAACGATAAATAAACCTAAATCTTTCTTTAAAATATGAAATTAAATTTTTTTTGTAAATATATAAATAAAAAACTAAAAAAATTCCAAAAAAAGCAAGTACAGTTGGCAAATATTCAATAAATGAATGTCCATGGTGAAATAATTGATTATCTAAAATAACAATATTGGAACTAGTCCATAATTGAAAATATTTTTGATCTGTAAAATATTCTACAGATAAATAACCTGAAAATATGGCAAAGAATGAAAGTATTACTAATGGTATTATAATATAGTATGAGGTTTCTTTTGTTTTAAAATATTGATTTTTTGAAAAATTTAATGGTCCATGAAAAACATGATAAACAAGTCGAAAAGAATATGCCGATGTTAATGCTACTACTATTATCGTAATAAAGTAAATATATTTAGATAGAAATAATTCTGACATTAAACTTGAATTAACAATAAGTTCTTTTGAATAATATCCTGAAAAAAAAGGAATTCCTGATAAAGCTAAACTACCTATAATCATAGATGTATAAGTAATAGGAAGTTTTTTCCATAAATTTCCCATTTTTTTAATATTTTGCTCGTGGTTCATAGATGTAATTACAGAACCTGCTGATAAGAAAAGAAGTGCTTTAAAAAAAGCATGTGTAACTAAATGAAAAATTGCTAAATTGTACATTGAAAAACCAGCTGCAATAAACATGAACCCAAGTTGACTACATGTGGAATAAGCAATAATTTTTTTTATATCGTTTTGAACTAATGCTACTGATGCTGCAAAGACAGCCGTTAATGATCCAATTAAAATTATAAGATTAGATGCAAATAAAGAATCATTAAAAAAAATAGACATTTTACATATTAAAAAAACACCAGCTGTAACCATCGTTGCTGCGTGTATTAATGCTGAAACAGGTGTAGGGCCTTCCATAGCATCTGGCAACCATGTATGAAGACCAAATTGAGCTGACTTTGCCATAGCACCCAATATTAAAAAAATACAAATAGCATCTAAGGATTTAATATTAAAAAATAGAAAATTAAATGTTGTGGCTTCGTATTTATCAAAATTTTGGAAGATATTTGAAAAATTTATTGTTTCAAATGTTATGTAAATAAGAATAATTCCTAATATAAAAAACATATCACCTACTCTATTTACAATGAAAGCTTTTTTAGCAGCATTAGAAGCATTTTCCTTATAAAACCAAAACCCAATTAATAAATAAGAACAAAGTCCCACTCCTTCCCAACCAATGTATAATTGTAATAGATTTTCTGAACAAACTAATAAGAGCATAAAAAAAGTAAATAAATTTAAATAACAAAAGAAACGATTAATAAATTCATCATTCTTCATATATCCAATTGAATAGAGTTGAACTAATGCTGAGATAATATTGACAATAGAAATCATAACAGAAGTAAAGAAATCTATATTTATAGACCAAGTTGATATGAGATTTCCAGAATTAAGCCAATTAAATAAATAAAATTGAAAAGAATTATTTGTACTTATAATTTCATTTGTTGTTTTTAATGAAATATAAGATGCTAAAAAAATAAAAAATGTAGAAAGAAAAATTAATATTTCTTTTTTTGCTAATTTAGAAAAAAAAATAAAAATAAAGAAGCTAGCTAATGGAAGAAAAATTGGTAATAAATGCATTTTATCCTTTTAAAACATTAATATCATCGACATGGATTGAATCCTTTTTTCTAAAGAAAATAACAATAATAGCAAGACCAACAGCAGCTTCTGCAGCTGAAACACTTAAAGTAAAAAAAACAAATATTTGTCCAATAATATTTTGATAAAAATATGAAAAAGAAACAAAATTTATATTAGCAGAAAGCAAAATTAGCTCAATTGACATCAATAAAACTATTAAATTTTTTCTATTTAAAAAAATACCTACTAAACCAATTGTAAAAATAATAATTGAAAGATATAAGTAATATAATACTGGTATTTCCATTTATTTATTTTTTCTAAGTATCTGGTCATGTATATTTTGTTTTTTAGCTCCAGATCTTTTTCTTAAAGTTAATAAAATTGCACCTATCATAGCTACTAGTAATATTATTCCAGACAATTGAAAAAGAAGAAAATAGTCGGTGTATAAAATATTTCCTATAATTTTAGTATTGTTTAAAAACTTATCGCCAATATTTAAACTAACGCTTGCCTCACCAGCAATATCTAATTTTGACTGACTTACTACATAGAAAAGTTCTAAAAATATTATAAAACCTATAAGAGATGCTAATGGAAGATAATTTAAAAAACTTTTTCGTAATTTTGCAACGTTTATATCAAGCATCATGATAACAAATAAGAAAAGAACTGCGACTGCTCCTATATATACTATAAGCAAAATCATTGATAAAAATTCGGCGTTTAAAAAAATAAATAATATTGCGGTATTAAAGAAAACCAGTATTAAAAATAATACTGAATGAATAGGATTCTTAGATAGAATTACCAGTAATGAAGAAACAACTATTACAGTAGATACGATAAAAAATAAAAAAATAGTCAAAATAAAATTTTAAAAAAAATTATCTATATTTAGAATCCAAATCTAATCTTTTTTTAATTTCATTTTCCCACATATCCCCATTTTTTAAAAGTTTTTCTTTGTTGTATAGCAGTTCAGATCTAGTTTCTGTTGAATATTCAAAGTTTGGACCTTCTACAATTGCGTCTGTAGGACAAGATTCTTCGCACAAACCACAATAAATACATTTTGTCATATCAATATCGTATTTTTTTGTACTTCTTATTCCATTCTTATCAGCTGGTCCTGTTTCAATAGATATTGCCTGAGCAGGACAAACTGCTTCACAAAGTTTACAACCTATACATCTTTCTTCACCTGATGGATATCTTCTAAGAGCGTGCTCACCTTTAAATCTAACACCTGTTGGACCTTTTTCATTAGGATAATTTAATGTAACACGTCTTTTAAAAAAATATTTAAAAGTAGTTGCTAAACCAATAATTAAGTCTCTAAAGATTGCAATTCTTAAAAATGTATATAAAAATTTTTTAAACATATTTGAAAAAAACTAAATAAGTTGATGTTAAAAAAACCCATAATAATGAAAGCGGTAAAAATACTTTCCATCCAAGTCTCATCAATTGATCATATCTAAATCTTGGAAATGTTGCTCTAATCCAAATAAAAAGAAAAACAAAAAAAGAAACTTTTAAGAAAAACCAAATATAACCTGGGATAAAATTAAATATTTCAAAATTACCAGGAGGTAACCAGCCGCCAAAAAATAAAATTGTTGTCATAGCGCTCATTAAAACAATGTTTGCATATTCACCTAAAAAAAATAAAGCAAAAGGAAATGAGGAATATTCTACATGATAACCTGATACAAGTTCAGCTTCAGCTTCAGGCAAATCAAAAGGTGCTCTATTTGTTTCAGCTAAAGTTGAAATAAAAAAAATAATCATCATAGGAAAATGAGGGATAAAATACCATAAATTTTTTTGTGCTAAAATAATTTCTGATAAATTCAATGAACCTGCTGATAATAAAACACTTATTATTATTAATCCAATTGAGACCTCATAAGATACCATTTGAGCAGCTGAACGCATTGCACCCAAAAAAGCATATTTGGAATTACTTGCCCATCCTGCCATAATAACCCCATAAACGCTTAAAGCTGAAACGGCGAATAAATATAAAATTCCAACATTAATATTAGATAAAACAACTCCTTTATCAAAAGGAATGACTGCCCATCCAACTAAACTAAGTACAAAAGTTATAATTGGAGCAATCAAAAAAACATATTTATCAGATCCATATGGAATGATAATTTCTTTTGTTAATAATTTTATGCCATCAGCTATTGGTTGAAATAAACCAAATGGTCCAACTACATTTGGCCCTTTCCTTAATTGCATTGCTGCAATAACTTTTCTTTCAATGTAAGTTAACAGGGCAACAAATATCAACAAAGGAAATATTATTAAAGAAATCTTAGAAATTATTATTAAAGTATCATAAATCATTTTAATTAATCATTCCTTTTAAGTTGCTTTGAGCATTTATTCATAACTTTTGATGATTTTGTAATAGCATCGGTTAGATAAAAATCATCTATAGCAAATTTAAACCCTTCATTTAATAACTTCCCCTTTTTTCCAAATTTCACAACATCATTTTTTATAAGATCTTTTTTTGTAGAAAAAACTTTTTTATTAAAATCTGCCAATCTTTTTCTCACATCATAAATATCAAAATAATCGAATTTTTTTTTTAATACTTTGGCTATTGAAGTAACTATCTTCCAATCTTCCTTAGATTCTCCTGGTGAATTACATGCTTTATAAGTTGTTTGCATTCTACCCTCAGTATTTATATACGTTCCATTTTTTTCACTGAAAGTAGATCCAGGTAAAACAATATCGGAATACTCAGCGCCAAAATCACCATGATGTCCCTGATATATTACAAAGGAATTAGCTAATTTCTTAACATCAACTTTATCAACGCCTAATAAATACACCAAATCTAGTTGTTTTTTCTTAGATAACATGTAAAGAGAATCTAAATTGAAATTTATATCATTAGAATAAAACTCTAAATCCAAAGCACCGACTCTGGATGCAGCGTAATGTAAAAAATTCAATCCATTCCATGAAATTTCATTATTTTCTTTTTTTATAACTGAGAACTTTAAACATAGTTCATAAATGTAATATAGAATCGAATTATAATCTTTTCTTGTGAAAATATTGTCTCCAATAATAATTATGGGTTTTTTTGCTTTATTTAATTTTTTTGATAATAAATTTTTTGAACTTAATGTTTCTTTAAGAACATTGGGATTATTATTTAAAAATTTACATGGATAAGTTAAATCAATTTTTGGACCAATTGAAAATATCTCATAATTGCCTTCAAGAAATCTTTTTCTAATTCTTGAATTAATAATTGCAGCTTCATTTCTAGGATTTGTTCCAATAAGTAAACAAAAGTCAGATTCTTCAATTCCATTTATACTGCTATTAAAAGTATATGCAACTCTTGGAATTGATTGATATGAAGCATTATTTTCTGAACATAATAAATTCTTTGATCCTAATGAATTAAATAAATCTTTTAATAAAATAATACTTTCACAATCCACCTGATTTCCAATTACAGCAGCCATTTTATTACCTTTGATTTTTTTTATTTTATTTCCTACAAAATTTATAGCTTCATCCCATGTAACTTCTTTTAAAATATCTTTTTTTCTAATATAAGGCCTATCTAATCTGTTATATTTTAAACCATCATATGAAAAACGAGTTTTATCAGAAATCCACTCTTCATTTATATCTTCGTTAACAATAGGAAGCACTCTCATAACTTGGTTATTTCTTGTATCTAATCTTATATTTGAACATACAGCATCTGAAACATCTATTGACTCAGTTTTATTTAATTCCCACGGTCTTGTTGTTAAAGAAAAAGGCTTGGATGTTAATGCTCCTACTGGACATATATCTATCATGTTGCCGGATAATTCAGATGTTAAAGTTTTATCTAAATACGATGTAACTTCCATATTTTCACCCATACCAGTGGCACCCAATTCCGGTGTACCTGCAACTTCTGTGGCAAAACGTATACATCTTGTGCAATGAATACATCTTGTCATGACAGTTTTGATTAATGGACCAAAGTTTTTTTCTTTAACAGCTCTTTTATTATAAGAGAATCTACTTTTATCTTTACCATAGCCCATTGCAATATCTTGTAAATCACATTCCCCACCTTGGTCGCATATAGGGCAATCTAATGGATGATTAATTAATAAAAATTCCATTACGCCATTTCTTGCTTTTTTTACCATTTTTGATGTTGTGATAATTTTCATTCCTTCAGAACACGGAACACTACATGATGCGACTGGTTTAGGATTACCTTCAACTTCAACTAAACACATTCTACAATTACCAGCAATTGATAATTTTTCGTGATAACAAAAAATTGGAATTTCTATTCCTAATTTTTGACATGCTTGTAATATCGTTGTTCCTTCTTCTACATTAAGAATTTTATTATCAACTGTTATCTTTATCATTAAGCTACTTTCTTTTTTTCATTATTTTTTTTAATCGTTTGTTCAATTAATGGTCTAAAATTTTTAATTAAACCCTGAATTGGCCAAGCTGCTGCATCTCCAAGTGCACATATTGTATGGCCTTCCACTTCTTTTGAGACTTCATACAATGTATTAATTTCATCTATAGTTCCAATTCCTTTGGAGAATCTTTCCATTACTCTCCACATCCATCCCGCACCTTCTCTACAAGGGGTACATTGACCGCAACTTTCTTTCTTGTAAAATCTAGAAATTCTAGCAATTGCTTTTAATAAATCAGTTGACTTATTCATAACAATAACACCAGCTGTGCCTAAGGCAGAATTAGCTTTTTCAAGGCTATCAAAATCCATGTTAATATCATCACATATTTTTTTTGGTATCAATGGAACAGATGAACCTCCTGGAATAACTGCCAACAAATTATTCCAACCACCATCAACTCCTCCAGCATACTTTTCTATTAAAACTTTAAGAGGAATTCCTAATTCTTCCTCAACGTTACATGGTTTATTAACATGTCCTGAAATACAAAAAATTTTAGAACCCGTATTATTTGGTTTTCCTAATTTTGAAAACCACGCACTTCCTCTTTTTAAAATATCAGGAATAACAGCTATTGTTTCTACATTATTTATAATAGTTGGACATCCATATAGTCCTACTATAGCAGGAAAAGGAGGTTTTAATCTTGGTTGGGCTTTTTTACCTTCTAAACTTTCTAACATTGCAGTTTCTTCACCAGCAATATATGCCCCTGCTCCTCTATGTAAAAAAATATCAAAATTCCAGTTAGACTTAGAAGAATTTTTTCCAATTAACCCATTTTCATAGGCTTCATCAATTGCATGTTGTAAAATTTTTGCTTCATTATAAAACTCACCTCTAATATATATATAACAAATGTTTGCGCCTATAGCATAACCAGACAAAAGACACCCTTCGATGAGCTTATGCGGTTCGTTTCTAATAATATCACGATCTTTACATGTTCCTGGTTCACTTTCATCAGCATTAACTACTAAATATTTTGGTAAATTAGACTTTTCTGGAATAAAAGACCATTTTAAACCAGTAGGAAAACCTGCGCCTCCTCTGCCTCTTAAATCAGATAATCTAATTTCATTTATTATCCAATTTGATCCTCTTTCTATAATTTTTTTAGTATCAGTCCACGAACCTCTGCTCTTAGCATCTTGTAGTTTATAGGAATTATAACCATTTAAATTTGTAAATATGTGATCTTCATGCTTTAACATAATAAAAACCTATTTCTTTAAATTTTTAACAATTTTATCAACATCGTCTAATTTTATATTTTCATGATAATCATTATTAATTTTAATAACTGGTCCATTTATACAAGCTCCTAAACATTCTATTTCATGCAAAGAAATTGATCCATCTTTAGTTATACAATCAGTTTTAATATTTAACTTTTTTTCGAATCTTTTTAATATTGAATCAGAACCAACTAACCAACATGGTGTTGTGGTGCAAACATTGATACATTTTTTTCCAACTTTTTTTAAATTAAACATATGATAAAAGGTAGCAACTTCATATACTTTAATTAAAGGTACGTTTAAATAATTTGAGATATATTCAACTGAGGATTTGTCTAACCAGCCATCTAATTGTTCTTGTGCTAAATGTAGCAAAGGTAAAACTGCGCTGCTAGAAAAATTTTTGGGATATTTTTCAAGTATTTTTTTTGCTTTTAAAAGATTTGTATTATTGAATTTAAATTTTGTTTTAATTTTAGACATAATTATCTATCAATTTCTCCAAATACAATATCCATAGATCCAAGCACAGCAACAACATCAGCTAACATATGACCTTTACAACAAAATTCCATTGCTTGTAAATGTGCAAATCCAGGAGCCCTTATTTTGCATTTATAAGGTTTATTAGTTCCATCTGATACTAAAAAAATTCCAAATTCACCCTTTGGAGCTTCAACAGAAGTGTATGTTTCTCCTTTAGGAACTTTATAACCCTCGGTATATAATTTGAAATGATGTATTAAAGACTCCATTGAAACTTTCATAAGTTTTCTTTTCGGAGGTGTAATTTTATTATTTTTAATCATAACTGATCCTTTAGGCATAGCGTCAATACATTGATGTATAATTTTTAAGGATTCTTTCATTTCTTCAACTCTAACAAAATACCTATCGTAACAGTCACCCTTTTTTCCAGTAGGAATATCAAATTCTAATTTATCATAAATTTCATACGGCTCATCTTTTCTTAAATCCCATTTAACTCCAGAGGCACGTAACATTGGTCCTGTAAAACCAAAATCAATAGCATCTTCTGCGTTAACAACTCCTATATCAACAGTTCTTTGCTTAAATATTCTATTATCAGATAATAATTTTTCTAAATCAGAAATAAATTGTGGAAATTTTATTGCCCAACTTTTTATATCTTTTAATAAACCATCGGGCAAATCTCTATAAACTCCACCTGGTCGAAAATAAGCAGAGTGTAGCCTTGCTCCACTAACTTTTTCATAAAATTCCATTAATAATTCACGTTGTTCAAAAGACCATAAAAAAGGAGTCATTGCGCCAACATCCATTGCCATTGCAGGTAAAGCCAATAAGTGATTGAGAATTCTTGTTATTTCTGAAAATAAAACTCTTATATAACTAGCTCTTATTGGAACTTTAATATTCAATAATTTTTCAACAGCTAACGCAAAGGCATGTTCCTGACACATTGGTGATACGTAATCAAGTCTGTCAAAATAAGGGACTGCTTGAAGATAAGTTTTGTTTTCAATTAATTTTTCTGTACCTCGATGTAACAAGCCAATATGTGGATCAACTCTTTCAATAATTTCACCATCCATTTCTAAAACCATTCTTAAAACACCATGAGCAGCAGGATGTTGCGGACCAAAATTAATGGTCAAAGGTTTAATTTTAACTTCTTTCATTTAAAACCTTAATCTAACTATCAGCTTTTTCATCCCCTGGTAAGGTCGAACCTTCCCAAGGACTTAAAAAATCAAAATTTCGATAATCTTGTGTTAATTTAACTTTAGAATAACTTACTTTCTTTTTATTTTCGTCATACCTAAGTTCAACAAATCCAGTTAATGGAAAATCTTTTCTTAAAGGATGTCCTTCAAATCCATAATCAGTTAGGATTCTTCTTAAATCATTATTTCCTTTAAAAGATATACCGTACATATCCCATACCTCACGTTCATACCAATTAGCAGATTTAAAAAGTTTGGATATTGAAGGAATTATTTCATTATCATTAACAAAAATTTTTATTCTTATTCTTAAATGATTTTTTAAGCTTAATAAATTGTAAATTATTTCGAAACGTTTAGCTCTTTGCGGGTAATCAACAGCAGTTATATCTAGCAACATGTTAAAATTTAAATTATTTAATGTTTTTAAATCTTCTAATAATTTATAAATACATGAAATTCTCGTAGTTATAGTAAGTTCGTTGTTTAAAATCTCATGATTAGTGACATTTTTACATTTTTCTAAAATATAAGTGCTAAGTTTATTTATATCTTTATTCATTTACCTAAAAAATACATTCTCCCTTCTAATTTTTTTTTGCAATTGCATAATTCCGTAAAGTAAAGCTTCAGCAGTTGGTGGGCATCCAGGAACATAAATATCTACAGGGATAATTCTATCGCATCCCCTCACTACAGAATAAGAATAATGGTAATAACCGCCTCCGTTGGCACAAGATCCCATTGAAATAACCCATTTAGGATCTGGCATTTGGTCATAAACTTTTCTTAAAGCAGGAGCCATTTTATTACAAAGTGTTCCAGCAACAATCATAACATCAGATTGTCGAGGGCTGCCTCTAGTGACAACACCGAATCTGTCCAAATCATATCTACTCATATAAGTGTGCATCATTTCAACGGCGCAGCATGCCAATCCAAATGTCATAGGCCACATAGAACTAGATCTAGACCAATTTATTAAATTATTAAATTTTGTTGTAATAAAACCCTTGGTTCTAAACTGTTTTTTTAAAAAACTATTAAAGAATGAATTTTTTTGATTACTTTTATCTAAAGTAACTATTCCCACTCCAAAGCCCCTTTCTTCCACTCATAAATAAAACCGATAGTTAATATGATTAAAAAAATCATCATTGAAAAATAGCCAAATAAACCAATGTTTTCCAAAGAAATTGCCCATGGAAATAAGAATGCAACCTCAAGATCAAATATAATAAATAAAAGTGCTACTAGATAAAATCTTATATCAAATTTTGTTCTAGCATCATCAAAAGGTTCAAATCCACATTCATAGGGCGATAGTTTTTCATCATTTGGTTTTTTTGGCGATAAAACAAAAGATAATGATAATGCTCCAACAGAAAAAATTAATGAGACAATCAAAAATAATAAAATAGGTAAATACTCTTCTAACATTTTTAAAAAAAGAAAAAAAAAACTACTACTACTAATCTAATATAATTTAAGAAACAATCTAGTGGATATTTATGGCGGGAGTGACGAGACTCGAACTC
>CEUZ01038043.1_pt1 | contig 11280 bp, 15 predicted proteins | sample 361511 | NCBI WGS metagenome assembly CEUZ01 (sample SAMEA2622822, study PRJEB7988) | marine metagenome | biome: marine biome (ENVO:00000447); feature: surface water layer (ENVO:00002042); material: "saline water (ENVO:00002010), including plankton (ENVO:xxxxxxxx)" | depth 5 m
TGGTATCCTGGAGATGAAAATGGAAAAGGTGGTATTTATAATTTTGTTACTAAAAGAGGATTGTGTAAAGGAAAGAATTCAAAAATTTCTTGGACACAAGTAGAAACTGGTTCAGCAATAACTTGGAAGTATCCAAGTTGTATTTTAAAGGGTGATAATTCAATTGGTGAGTTCTATTCAATAGCTATAACAAATAATCATCAAAAAGCTGATACAGGGACAAAAATGATTCATTTAGGCAAAAACACTAAAAGTAAAATAATTTCAAAAGGGATTAGTGCAGGATTTTCAGATATGACTTACAGAGGACTTGTTGATATTAATTCAAAAGCTAAAAACTCTAGTAACTATACTCAATGTGATTCTCTTTTAATGGGAAACAAATGTGGTGCGCACACAGTTCCATACATAAAAAATAGGAATTTTGACTCTAATATCGCGCATGAGGCAACAACTTCGAAAATAAGTGAAGAACAATTACATTACTGTCAACAGAGAGGATTAAACCCTGAAGAAGCTGTAGGATTAATTGTAAATGGGTTTTGCAAAGAAGTTCTTCAGCAACTACCTATGGAGTTTGCTGTAGAGGCACAGAAACTTGTAGGTATTAGTTTAGAAGGGAGCGTTGGCTAATGCTTAAAATAAACAATTTAAATGCAAATGTAGAGAATAAGTCGATCTTAAAAGGCTTTTCTTTAAACATAAACCCAGGGGAAGTCCATGCAATAATGGGACCTAATGGATCTGGTAAAAGCACACTATCAAATATTTTATCTGGCAAAAAAGGTTACAAAGTTTCTGGAGAAATTTTATTTGAGAATAAAAATTTATTCGAACTTGAAACAGAAGAACGAGCTCATAAAGGTATTTTTTTAGCTTTTCAATATCCATTAGAAATTCCAGGTGTAAATACTAATATTTTTTTAAAAACTTCTCTCAATGCAATTAGAAAAGCTCGTGGACAGAAAGAGCTTGATGCAATTGAGTTTTTAAAACTCGTTAAGGAAAAGGCCAAAGAACTTAAATTTGATGAGGAAAAGCTAAATAGACAACTTAATGTTGGTTTCTCTGGTGGTGAAAAAAAAAAAAATGAAATTTTACAAATGTCAATGTTAGCACCAAAATTGTCGATTTTAGATGAAACAGATTCAGGTTTAGATATAGATGCGTTAAAGATAGTGGCAGATGGAGTAAATACTCTTAGAAATAAAGAAAATTCTTTTTTAATAATCACTCATTACCAAAGATTGTTGGACTATATAAAGCCAGACTTTGTTCACGTTTTAATGAATGGAAAAATAATAAAATCTGGTGGCCCAGAGTTAGCAATAGAATTAGAAAAAAAAGGATATGAAAGTTTTAATTAAATGAAAGAGCAATTAAAAATAGATTTTGAAAAAATATTGACGATTTCTGATTTCTCAAAAAGGGATATTGAGATTAAAAAAAATTATTTAAATAAATTTATTGAAAGTGGTTTTCCAAGTAGAAAATTGGAAAATTGGAAGTTTTTAGATTTAAAACAAATTATTCAAAAAAATATTAATGAACTTAGTTTTTATAATGATTATTCAATAACTAATAAGATTGATACATCTATTTTTATTGGTGGTTTAGAGCATAATAAAATAATTTTTATTAATGGAAGAATAGAAAAAATTGATTTTGATTACGAGGACAAGAGTCAAATTGAAATTTTCGATGATACTGAAGTAGAGGATAAATTAGAAAACAAGAATTCTTTAATTGATTTAAACAATGCTTTTAGAAACAAGTATTATAAAATTTTAGTTAAAAAAGGTTATATTACAAAAAAACCTTTAATTATTTATCATTTAACAAATGATAAAATGAAATCTAAGAATATTAACCTGAGGTTAGATTTTCAACTTGAACAAAACAGTTCACTGAAATTGATAGATTTTTTTAATGATACAACTGATAAAAATTTCATGAATATTTTATATAATTTTAACTTAAGAAATAATTCAATTCTGAAAAATTATAAAATTGACAAGTCTTTGAATAAAAATCTTAAATATTCTTTTAATAATATTGATCAAGATAAAAATAGTATTTCAGAAACTTTTATTTTTTCAGCAGGTTCAAGTTATTTTAAAAATGAAATAAATTGCAATCTTAAGGGTGAATTTTCGTCAGCTTTTATAAATGGTATATTTTCATTAAAAGAAAATCAACAACATGAAATAAGATCAACAATTAATCATTTAGTAGAAAATACTAAAAGTTATCAATTAATTAAAAGCGTATTAGGAAAAAATTCAAAAGCTGTATATCAAGGAAGAATATATGTTGATTCAAAAGCTCAGAAAACAGATGGTTATCAATTAAGTAAAGCGATATTGTTAGACGAAACTTCCGAATTTAATGCTAAACCAGAATTAGAAATTTATGCTGATGATGTAAAATGTTCTCATGGATCAGCTTCTGGAAGCCTTAATGATAATTCAATTTTTTATTTGATGTCTAGGGGACTTAGTTACAAACAATCAAAAGAACTTTTGATAAATGGTTTTATGCTAGACGTTATTGAAAAAATTACAGATTCTGAAATAAAAAATTTAGTTAAAAACATGATTGGGCTTAAAGAATGAATATAAATTTAATCAAAAAAGAATTTCCTATATTTGATGAAAAAATTCAAAATAACGACTTAGTTTATTTAGATAGTGCTAATTCTTCTCAAAAACCAAAAGTTGTTATTGATAGAATTAATGAATTTTATACTAAACAGTTTTCAAATGTAGGCAGAAGCATTCATTATTTAGCTGTTGCCGCTACAAATTTGTATGAAAATACAAGATCTTCAGTTCAAAAGTACATTAATGCTAAAGATAAAAATGAGATTGTTTTTACGAAAGGCGCAACAGAAGCACTTAATTTAGTAGCAAATACTTTAGGACAAAAATATTTAAGTGAAGGAGATGAGATAATTTTAACGGAACTCGAACATCACTCAAATTATGTTCCTTGGCATTATTTAAGAAAATCTAAAAATATTAAGCTTAATTTTGCTGAAATAAATGAGAATGGAGAGGTGCCAATTGAAAATATTGAAAAACTGATTACACCCAAAACAAAAGTGATTGCAGTTAATCATTTATCTAATGTTACTGGAGCTATTTTGCCAATTAAGGAAATCACAGATATTGCTCATTCGAAAGGGATCATAGTCGTAGTTGATGGATGTCAAGGAGCACCACATTTAAAATTAGACATGCAAGATCTTAATTGTGATTTTTATGCTATTTCTTGTCATAAAATGTATGGACCAACTGGTTTAGGAATTTTATATGGAAAAAAAAAATGGCTTGAGGAACTTCCACCTTATCAAGGAGGAGGAGGAATGATCAAAGAAGTAAAGAAAGATAGAATTACTTATGGAGATTTGCCAAATAAATATGAAGCTGGTACTATGGCTACAGCACAAGTGATAGCATTTGATCAATCAATTAAATTTTTAGAAAACATAGGTATTGAAAATGTAATTAAACATGAAAAAGAATTAATTGAATACGGACAAGAGATACTAAGAAAAAATAATTCTGTAAAATTAATTGGTAATCCAAAAAACAAAGGAGGAGTTTTATCCTTTACTATAAAAGGTGTTCATCCCCATGATATAGCAACTATTTTAGATGAAGATGGTGTAGCAATAAGAGCAGGACATCATTGTTGTCAAATTTTACATGATAAACTTGAAATACCTGCTAGTGCTAGAGCATCAGTTGGTGTTTATAATACTAAAAGTGATTTTGATCAATTAAATGAGTCTATTAACAAGTGTAAAAAAATTTTTGATTTAAAATGAATTTAAAAGAATTATATCAAGAGATAATTTTAGAACACGGTAAGAATCCTAGAAATTTAAGAAAAACTGAAAATTTTAATAAAGATGCCAAAGGAAATAACCCCTTATGTGGAGACAATGTCCACGTTTATTTAAAATTAAATGATCAAAGAAAAGTAGAAGATATATCTTTTGAAGGAAGTGGTTGTGCAATATCTATGGCATCGGCTTCGATAATGACAGATTTAATTAAAGGTAAAAGCAATAATGAAGCTAAAGAAATTATTGAAGATTTTTTAGGAATGATAAAAGAGAATCCCGAGCTTAAAAATAATATTTTAAAAGAAGACGATAAAACGAAATTGATGTGCCTTTCAGGTGTTAAGCAATACCCAATGAGAGTTAAATGTGCTACTTTATCATGGCATACACTAGTTTCTGCAATGGAAAATGATGGAAAACAAGTAAGTACAGAGGATTGATGTTTATGGAAGTGAAAGATAAAATAATTGAAGAAATAAGAAAAATTTATGATCCTGAATTACCTGTAAATATTTATGAACTTGGTTTAATTTATGACATTCAGGTTAAAGATAAAAAAGCCGAAATTAAAATGACATTAACAACACCAAACTGTCCTGTTGCAGAAAGCTTACCTAAAGAGGTTAAAGATGGTGTAATGCAAGTTGAAGGAATTGATGATGTTGATCTTAAATTAGTTTGGGACCCACCTTGGACTAAAGATATGATGTCTGATGCAGCTAAATTGGAGTTAAATTTATAATGAACCCTATAATTAAATTAAGTGATAATGCGGCAAATAGAATTAAGGAAATTATGTCTAGTGCTGAAAAAGATGCTTTAGGAGTAAGAGTTTCAGTAAAATCTGGTGGATGTGCTGGAATGTCTTATGTAATGGAATATTCTAAAATAGCTAACCCCAATGATGAAGTGATAGAGGATAAGGGAGTAAAAGTTTTCATAGATTCAGCTGCAATAATGTATTTATTAGGAACTGAAATGGACTATAAAAAAGAGGATTTTTCCTCAACTTTTGTTTTCAATAATCCCAACGAAACTGAGAGATGTGGATGTGGAGAGTCGTTTAAAGTAGGTTAAATCCTAGTATCCCGTAAGTTGCATAGCAGTATTGCATTATATGCATAACTAGTGTATGAATCATATTATGAATAAATTTGAATTTAAAAATCTTGTTAAGGGCCTTAAAAATTCTTTAAAAGAAAAAACTTTTTTTAAAGATTTGCGTAAAGAAGTCGAAACTGGTGCGAACGGTACACAAGATTACGTAGTAAAAAAAGGTGCTAACAAAAATACAGTTGCTACAACAAGACAGTAATTAACTACTGTAATACATTTCAAACTCTACTGGGTGAGGCGCATGTTCAAACTTATGGATTTCCTCAAATTTAAGGGCAATGTAAGCATCAATTTGATCATCCGTAAACACATCACCCTGAGTTAAAAACTCTCGGTCCTTGTCTAAGTTTTCCATTGCTTCTCTTAATGATCCACATACAGTAGGAATTGCTTTTACTTCTTCTGGAGGTAAATCATACAAGTCTTTATCAAACGACTCGCCTGGATGAGTCTTATTTTTAATTCCGTCTAAACCTGCCATAAGCATTGCTGCAAATGTTAAATACGGATTTCCTGAAGCATCTGGAAATCTTATTTCACATCTTGCACCTTTTTTACTTAAAGTAATAGGAATACGACAAGAAGCAGACCTATTTCTAGCAGAATAGGCTAATAGTACAGGAGCTTCAAAACCTGGAACTAATCTTTTGTAACTGTTTGTAGTTGAATTGGCAAATGCATTGATAGCTTTAGCGTGTTTTAAAATTCCCCCAATATAATGTAACGCAGTTTCTGATAGTCCAGCATAAGCATCTCCTGAAAAAACCGGAGTATCACCTTTCCATATAGATTGATGAATATGCATACCAGAACCATTATCTCCTGCCACAGGTTTTGGCATAAAAGTTGCAGTCTTTCCAAAAGAGTGAGTAACCATTTGAACAACGTACTTATATAATTGAACGTTATCTGCTTGGTTTACCAACGTTCCAAAGTACATACCAAGTTCATGTTGACTGGGTGCTACTTCATGATGGTGTTTTTCAACTTTAATTCCAACTTCTTTTAAATTTTTAAGATACTCACCCCTCATATCTTGTTCACTGTCTACTGGAGGAACTGGAAAATAACCTCCTTTAACCGGTGGTCTATGACCCATATTACCATTTTCATATTCTTTGTAAGAGTTATATGGACCTTCTTTACTGTCAATTTTAAATCCACATTCATTCATATCATTTTTAATTCTTACATCATCAAATACAAAAAATTCAGGTTCAGGACCAAAAAATGCTTTATCTCCAATTCCAGATGATTTTAAATATTCTTCTGCTTTTTTTGCAACACCTCTTGGGTCTCTTTCATAAGGGGTTTTTTTTATTGCATCTAAAATGTCACAAAACAAAACTACAGTATTATGAGATGTAAAAGGGTCTAAAAAAAATCTAGATGAATCTGGTTTTAAAATCATGTCCGATTCATTTATAGCTTTCCATCCTGCTATAGATGAACCGTCAAAAAAAACGCCTTCATCTAGCATATTTTCATCAACTGCAGTAACATCCATAGTTAAATGTTGTAGTTTGCCTCTTGGATCTGTAAATCTTAAATCAACAAACTCAGCATCTTTATCTTTAATGAATTTTAAAACACTACTCGCACTCATTTTCTCTCCTTTGTAATTCTGAATGTTGTATTAACAAAAAAAGGCTGATAATTAATGCTCTTTTAATTAATAACACCTATGCAATTTTCACATAAGTGTATAATTAAATTGATAAAATAACTAACAATTAAAGGTTGAATAATGACTTTATTAAATAAAGAACCGGTACAAAGAGTCGAGAAATTGTTAAAAGAATTTGATCCGAACCAAAATGTCATTGTTTTAAATACGTCAGCAAGAACAGCTTCAGAAGCAGCTTTATCTTTGGGTTGTGAGGTAGGGGCGATTGTCAAAAGTTTGCTTTTTAGAACAGAAAATTTTTTTATTTTATGTTTAATTGCAGGAGATAAGAAAGCTTCATTAAATAAAATTAAAAAAATTTTTAATATAAAAGATGCGTCAATGGCTTCAGCGGATGAGGTTAAAAATATCACAGGTTATACTATCGGAGGTGTTTCGCCTATTGGTCACTTGAATAAACTCGAGATTTTTATAGACAATTCTTTAGAAAGATTTAATGAACTATTTGCTGCTGCAGGACATCCTAATTGTGTATTTAAGATAAATTTTTCAAATTTACAAAAAATTACTAATGGTTCAATTAAAGAAATAACAGAATGAAACAGCCAAAATTACTGGATTATCTTTTATTAATTTTGCTTGCGTTAATTTGGGCTTCTGCTTTTTTTAATATTAAAATTGCAACTTATTCTTTTGGACCAGTCACAATAGCTTTTTTAAGAGTTTTTTTTGGAGCAATACCAGTTTTATTACTTTGTTATTTCAAAAAAATTAAGATTGAGGCATTTTCTAAAGATTGGCATTGGTTTGCTATGATAGGGTTTATTAATTTAGTTGTTCCATTTTTTTTAATTGCATATGGTGTCAAATCTGTTCAAAGTAATTTAGCAGCGATTTTAATGTCAACAACCACTCTAAGCTCAACTGTACTAGGTCATTTCTACACAAAAAATGAAAAATTTAATCTAAAAAGAACCATAGGTGTATTAATTGGTTTTTCAGGAATAGTTTATTTATTTTCAGATAATTTATTAATTGATGAAAATAATTTTATTTCTGCTTTATTAATTCTTTTAGGAGCAACTTGTTATGTAATTGGGGGAGTTTTAACGTTAAAGATAAGTAAGAAAAAAAATGAAAATGTAACAGGTTCTATATTAATTTGGGCAACAATAATTTTAATACCACTCGTAAGTTTTATTGATCAACCTTGGCAAATAGTGCCAAGATTAGATTCAACAATATCTGTTATTTATCTCGGATTAGTTTCTACTGGAATCGCATGGCTTTTAAGATTTAGAATTTTAGTGAATAACGGATTAATTTTTCAATCCCAAGTTTCTTATCTAATTCCTATTTTTGGAACTATTTTAAGTTATATTTTTTTAAAAGAGTTAATCACAACTAAAGTTTTAATTTCATTAATAGCAGTTTGTGTGGGCATTTATTTTGTTAGAAAAGCTGACGATAAAAAAGTTATTTAAGTTGAGCAAAAGCTTTAATGTGTGATGGTCTCGTTTCACAGCATCCACCCAATATTGTAGCTCCTGCATTTTTAAATTCTCTTGCAAATTCTAACATTTTTTTTGGTGTTAAATCATTTCGTACTCCAAGAAATTCATTTGGATTCCCCGTTTTACTTTGATTAAATGCTCCTGTATAATTTGGTTTAGGATTTGTTTTAACAAAAGCATTTAATTTGAAACCAAATGGAACCCCTAAATTTTTTATTTCATTAAGATTAAGTTGGTAATTTTCAGGCGAGATACAGGATAGAATTATACCAAGTAATTTTTCATGATGGATGTTTTTTATTATTTCTGTAATTTTTTCACCACTAGGTAAATTTGTACCTTCTGATATATGTGCTCCAATTAAATATGGTTTATTAAAATCTTTTATACATTCAATAGCAATTTTAAATTCCTTAACACTACTTAAAACATCAAAATAAAAAAAATCTATAAAAGGATCAAGCAATTTAGCCTGAGAATAAAAATTATCTCTAATTTCATCTATAGATCTTGTATCTGCTTCATAAGTTAAATATTGAGGTGGTAATCCTCCAGCTATAAGAGTTTTTGGATAAATTTTTTTTGCTTTTTGTGCTATCTCCCCAGCTTTAACGTTCAAATACTCAAATTTATCCTCAACTTTATTATCTCTTAATCTTACTTTTCTTGTAGTAAATGTTGTAGTAACAATTACATCTGCTCCAGCTTTAATAAAATCTAAATGAGTATTCAATAAAAGTTGATGATATTTTTCTTGAAGTAAAGCATTAGCACTCCATAACGTTCCATTTGGTTCCATGCCTCTAGCAAGAAGCTCTTGTCCCATTCCACCATCTAATATTTTTGTTTTTTTAAAAAAATTAATATCCATAATAACCTCACTTTTTTAGTACTTCTGCTTTATGCAAGGCGCACAATATAGTTCAAATACCTGCTGATTGATTATATTGGGATTTCCGTTTTAGCTGTTTATGCCCGCAATAGGATCAAATCGGCATGATAACTATATTCTAAATTTTTAATTTAATCAAATATAGTTTAAAAGAAAATTTTGAAGCCCATCCTAATAGATATAAACAAAACCAAGAAAGATGTTATTATAGCTAGTATTCTACTTGTGAAAATTTTTAAGTTTAAATAATTACCTAAAAGGCCACCTACGAAGACACACAAAAATAAAGGTAAATAATTTGATAGTTCAATTAAAATATTTTCTTTTGTAAGCTGCCCTAAAATTCCCGAAATAGAGTTAATTAATATAAACAAAGATGCTGTTGTAACAATTATTTTTGGTTTTTCTGATTTAAGTAAAAAAAGAATTGGACTTAAAAAAATTCCACCACCAATACCTACAATTCCTGATACTAATCCAAGAATAGACCCTATAAAAAATGAGAAAATAAAATTTAATTTTTTTGTAGTTAAATTATCATTTTCATAAGATTTATTATTTATCATCAATAATACGCCAGCCATAGAAAGAACAAAAAATAAAAGAATTTCAAAAATATCTTTTTCAATTTTTAAAGTTCCACCAAAAAAAGCAAATGGTATAGAACCGATTAAAAAAGGGATTAATAATTTAAAGTTATGATTTCCAGCTCGAATATAATTAAAAGAATTACCTGAAACTACTATAATATTACACAAAAGCGCAATTATTGGAAAAATGTAATATGGAATGTCCCAAATTAGTAAAAGAGCCAGGTAAGTAGATCCTCCCCCAAATCCCACACTTGAGTATAAAATAGCTGTTATAAAAAAAAATATTGATAGTATAAACATGTTAAAAAATTATTATGAAAGTTAACATTGCACTATTGACTGTAACAGATACTAGAACTTTTGATAATGATAAATCAGGCGCAATATTAGTAGAGAAAATTAAAGAAGCTAATCATAATTTATTAGATAGAAAAATATGTAAGGATAATAAAGATGAAATAGTTTTAATACTTAAGGAATGGCTTAAAAATGAAAAAATTGATACTATTATTACAACTGGAGGAACAGGATTAACCGGAAGAGATATAACTCCAGAAGCATTAGATGAAATTGCAGATAAACATATTCCTGGTTTTGGAGAAGTATTTAGGAATATAAGTTTAAAAACAGTAGGAACATCAGCAATTCAATCTAGAGCTTGTGCGATATTATCAAATGGCAAATATGTTTTTGCTTTACCAGGTTCATCTGGCGGTGTTACAGATGCTTGGGATGGAATTTTAAAACACCAACTAGATGTTAATCACAAACCGTGCAATTTTGTTGAATTGTTCCCAAGATTAAAGGAAAAATAATTATTTTTGGTATTTATCTTTCCATTCTGAGTAAGGCATTCCATAAACATGTTGTCTTGCATCAGGGTCAGAAATAGTAATACCTTTTTTTTCCGCCTCTTCTCTATACCATTTTGATAAACAGTTTCTACAAAAGCCAGCAAGATTCATTAAATCTATATTTTGAACATCTTTTCTTTCTCTTAAATGATTAATTAATCTATCAAAAGTTGCAGACTGTAATTCTTTTTTTGTTTTATCATCCATAAAATTTTATATATAAATATAATATGAAACTTTCTGGATCCTATCAAATTAATTTATCTAAACAAAAAGTATGGGAAGCATTGAACGATCCTGAAATTTTAAAAAAATCTATTCCAGGATGTGAAGAATTCACAAAAAATTCAGAAACTGAATTCACAGCAACTGCAACAAATAAAATTGGTCCTTTTAATGCTAGTTTTACAGGAGATATTGAATTAAGAGATCTTGATCCACCTAATAGTTATAAAATTACCGGGTCTGGAAATTCACCAGTTGGCTTTGCATCAGGAGAAGCAAAAGTAAAATTAGAGGATCATGAAAATGGAACTAATCTTATTTATGAAGTTGAAGCAAATGTTGGTGGAAAGATTGCACAAGTTGGATCTAGATTGATAGACATGACGGCAAAAAAAATGGCAGACATATTTTTTGGAAAATTTTCAGAACTAATATCGTTTGATGAAAGTTCATCTAGCGAAAAATTAACTAAAGAAAAAATTGTAAAACAAGATCATTTAAAACCTAAAAAACAAAATCAAAAAATTTTAATATATGCAGCCGTTACAGTTACTTTGGCTATTTTAATATATAATTTTATCTAAAAGTTAAGGAATCTCTAAAAAA
>CEUZ01103488.1_pt1 | contig 11280 bp, 7 predicted proteins | sample 361511 | NCBI WGS metagenome assembly CEUZ01 (sample SAMEA2622822, study PRJEB7988) | marine metagenome | biome: marine biome (ENVO:00000447); feature: surface water layer (ENVO:00002042); material: "saline water (ENVO:00002010), including plankton (ENVO:xxxxxxxx)" | depth 5 m
TAGTCGCAATCACAGAGAGAGGTGCGTACATGGTCCATCCAGAGCTGGCGGTTCCCTGCGGCATAAAAAAACTGGCCAGCATGCAGACCCCTCCAAGAAAAAAGGTCCAGTAGCTGGCCATGTTAATTTTCGGAAATGCCATATCAGGTGCCCCCACCTGAAGAGGAAGGACGTAGTTCCCAAAGCCTCCCACAGCAAGAGGTACAACGCCAAGAAAGACCATAATCGTTCCATGCATAGCACCGAAAGAGTTATAGCCATCTGGGGTCAGCATGCCATCTTCGGAAAGAAGCTTCCCTACAATGGGTATGACCTCACCAGGATACGCAAGATTCCAACGCATGATTAGCATCAGACAAAAACCAAATAGAAGAAAGATCATCGCTGTAACGGCATACTGAATGCCGATGACTTTATGGTCTACAGAAAAGATGTACTTCCGCCAGAACGGTTCTTCGTGGTGATGATCAGTCACAGAATTCTCCTGGTAATCTTTTAAGTATCTTGACTTTTTTCTCTCGCTTGCCGGGAGCCACCGAGATCTACTCTCAGTCGACAATACTCGTGAAATTACCCAACCCTTCTGCAGGCAGCAAACAGATATTTGATGTTTTTTTCCCCATTCTGAACGAATCAACCCAACGCATGAAGTAACCGGTTCGGATACTACTTTTGGGCTTGAAGCTCCTGCAGTTTCTCATTCGTATCTCTGATCCTGCCAGAGAGCAACTTGATGATCTGCTGCATGATTTCCGAATTGCCTGACATCAATTCATAGAACCCGTCTTGGGAAATTTTTAGTAGCGTGGAATCTTCTTCAGTGGTGACGTCTGCTGATCGCGGCTCCTGATCAAGCAAGGCCATTTCACCGAGACATGTCCCCTTCCCCAGTGAGACAATGTGCTGATCCCCTTTATGAATCTTGACGTTTCCGTCAACGATTACGTACATCGAATCGCCGAAATCGCCCTCCTTGAATAGGACGCTGTCAGCCAGTAGTCGTTCTTCTTCAGCAATCTGGGCGATACGCGTCAATACATCGCCTGGAATGTTTTTGAAAAGATCAACCGACTTAAGCAATATCGTTTTTTCGAGAATCGAATACATCTGTTTTTCTCCCTCACTTGTAGTCCTCGCGACCGGAATCATCTTCTTGAGATGGCCTTCATCATCCTCAATTCGTTTGAATAGCTGGTTTACGAAAATCGATTCGTCTATCTGGTTCCAATTAACTTGATCAAGCAGATCAGTTCTTCTTGAAGCAACAATGTAGTTTAACGCAATAGCTGTCTTCCACTGGTGGTTGGTATATACCCATTGCATAATCAATTCGTCGAATTCTGTCGCAAGATCGTTGAACAATTCATCAGCGGTCTGAACAACGTCGATCTCGCTGTCAATTAGCGGAAGGGTATACTTTCTGTCATCCTGCGAAAAAGTTGTATCGACGAACTCCAGCACAAAGGGGACTAATTCTGGGTCCTTGCTCGCAAGATATTGGATATAAGTCTCTATGGGCGTGTTGGGTGAGTTTAGTACCCCGAGCTTCAACAAGAGTCCAATCGTCCTTTTGATATCACTCTCGAGATGGTCACGCAAAAGTAGGCCGTTCTCATCATCAGGGAGTACCCTGCTGAATAGTTTCAATTGGTAGGCGCTTCTGGAGAGATTTTTAAGATTTCCCGACACATCACTAAGAAGCTCTTCCGATAGATCAGTTTTTCTTGCAACGCCAAGAATGGAATCGACTGTTTCAGAAAGAAAGAGGAGTTTGTCGTGCCTTAGCAGAGAAGCCAGAATTCGGGCACTTCTCTCGTCACCGTAATGCTTTAAGCACCTGATGATCCCGAGCTGAAGAAAGAAATCTGTGTCATCGTCCTCAAGCGATGATTCGAGGGTATCAAAGACATCATCAAGGTCATAGGCTGACAGGGCCTCCCTTGCCTGCATTGCAGTTTTTGGGAAAGCGAGATTCGATATGATCGGCTTAAGCAGCTTCTCCACACTCCTGTTCATAGCAATGACCAGTGCCGACTCACGAATCTTGGAATGATCGTGCTCAAGAAACAGTATAAGAAGGTCATCACTGAGTACCCCCATTGGTCCTTGAAGGAAATGAAGCGCTGCTATGGTCGCCTCTTGAGATGAACTGTGAAGCATGTCAGAAAGTGCTTTTTCTGATTCCTCTGTCCGGCAATCCATTTCAAGAAGTGCAATCGCAGACGCAGCCCGTAATTCAAAGTTATCACTCGTAAGGTTTGAAGCGAGTTGAGGCTCAAGCGACATCAGTCCCCTATCTCCCGCAATAGCGATAGCCTTCGGTGACAGATCAGTGTTTCCGGTAGCAATCGACTCAATTGATTCATCGCTTAGCACCGATGAATCTTTTCCCGCAAGCTCTAGAACTTCCCGTTGAACCGTCTTCGAGCCCGTCTCGAACAGTTCAGCAAGGGTCTTTTTCCACGGCTCAAGTGGCATAGTTTTGAGCAGGTCTATGCCAAATAACTGTTTCAATTCATCTTGATCCTTAAGAGTCTTTTGAATGGTTTGCACAATATGATTGTCCGTCACATCAAACTCCACATCCTCGAGATCAAGCTGCCGTTTCTCGATTGCCTTCATGAGCGTTTCGACATAACCTTTCTTCAAGCGGAAACTATTCCATACCCACGCGGCGACACCGAAGATTATGATGATGCTGAGAAGGTGTAGGCTATCAACTGGGACTAGTTTAGACTGCACCAGTACGAAAATGAGGATTCCAACGACACCCTCCAGTATAGCCCTGACCGCACTGTCAATTACGGGCTTCGCTTCTTTCTTCTTTTCTTTCGAGACTGGCAGCCACAGTATTTCCTGGGAAGCGTTATTGATTGAGAACTTGAATACCTGATCAGAAAACTTGGCGATGAAGACTGTGATCAATATGGGTGAGATAAAAAATCCCGTTGACCCCAGAGCAAGGGTGATGGGGAGCACCAGAAGTCCCGCAAGGATTCCGAAGCGGGCCAGAACCACCCCAGTCACGAAAAACTGCATAAGGAGTGTGGCACCGCCCGTAGCCATATAATAGGTGCCGAAGAAGCTAACGAGGTCATCCTGGATGGGGTAGGTTTGGACCGCTGTCATCTTGAACTGGTAATCAACAATCTTTGAGATAAACGCGGCCAGACCGATTAGAAGAGCAATAGACTTCAGATATGGGTCAAACTTGAACTTGTTCTTCTCTTCCGCCTTCTTCTTCAGTTTCGGTATTGTCTGCTTCTTTTTATCCGGTGTTTTTCGGTAAGCTGTTACCAAATTGGCAAATATGACCGAGGTCAGAACAAAGAATATGGTGAGGTAAAGTAGTTTCTCAGATCCAAACACCTTTACGAATGGCTTGAGCGAATAGCCCGCGAGAATTCCCGCTACCGACCCTCCGGCACCGATTATACTGAAGAGCCGTTTCGCCTGCCGTGGATCGAAGATTTCGCCGGCAAACATCCAAAACTGAAGTATTGAAAGGGAGACAATTACTTCCATCCAGACAAAGAGAGTCGGTATCACCCACCCCTCCAGTTTCAATTGAATCAGATAGAGAGTTACAGCAAAGAACAGTCCAGAAGTAGTAATAATTTGAACCGAATCACGCCCGTCCGTCAATCTCTTATAGACTGTAATCACCACCACCATCGTAACTGCAATGGCCAAGAACATCAGGGGCAGATAGGATCGATCGAAGAGATTCAGGAAGAATGCATCCCGAGCAGAGCTTCCGGTAATGCTGATGGCTACAATGGCGAAAAACTGGAAAAAGAGAAGCAGTACGGGTGTCCGTTCGTCCTGCTTTACATTTACAAGGTTCAGTGCCATAGTACCGAGAGATTATTGAAGAAGCTTGAAATTTTCAAGCGGTATCCTCTTGGAGTGAACAGTCGGAAAAACAAAAAGCTCACCACGCTTGATGAGCTTTTTGCATACTTCTATAGTTTGAGACGGCTACCGTTTCAAAAGCTTTTCCTAATTTTTCTTTTTGGGGGGCCGCTTTAGGACGAAATCGGCGGTGGCTTCGCCTTCCCCTTTCACTGTCACAGTGGCACTTTTCGCAGGCAGTCGCTCGTGCCAAGCCGTTACTGTATATGTCCCAGCCGGAAGCCCCTTAATTTCAAAGTTGCCGGCTTTGTCAGTTACAGCAAAGAATGGATGATCTAGTACACCAACGAAGGCACCCATCCAAGGGTGAACATCACACTTTATCCGTACCATGACCTCTTTTTCATCAAACTGCTTGGTGATTTTTTTCCGGGCACCGGGCATCGCTTCGTTAAAGGCCACATTTTTTTTGACTTTCGGCATGGCGTGTACATTATGCAGAGTTCCATCACTGTTGAGAATGTCAATCTTCTGTCCAACCTGGACGCCGGAAACATGGGGCACATAAATACATCCCCTTTGGTCTATGACCGCCGACGTCTCTGGCGTTTTGAACTCCTTGCCTTCAAGTCCTTTCTCAACGTAGACAAAGACGTTTTGCAAGACACCTTCCGGGCCCGCCAGCAGCCACTCAGCGCGCGCAGGACCCTGGGTATGCTTACCATCACAAATGGGATCAGCGGCCATTCTGATCGCCTTCATCCTGGGAACTTTACCTTCGTATTTTACCGTTCCTTTAATTCCGCCGGCAAACAATGCACCGGAAAGTGAAAGAAACAGCAACAAAAAGTCAGCTGACTTAGTTACATAACGCATGTTGTAACCTCCTTCTTTATTGTGTGTGGGAGCAAACTTAGTTCTGCCATTCCTCATTCTTCCCACTCTTCCTCATCCCAATCCTCATCCCAATCCTCATCCCAATCCTCACTCTCTTCTTCTCCCTCAAGAAATCTGTAACCGTTCTCATCAAAAAATGCTTTAATCTCTAAGGAGATATCGATCTTACCGGGAATTGCATATATATAGTCGGTCAAGCCTCTTATCATGGTTTCTTCATCGCCTGCCAGCTTCAAAAGATCCGTCCCATAAATCTCAGAAGCATCAGCCATCGAAAGTTCATCTTCTGATGGTATATACGGTCTTGGCATCTTAGTTCCGGGCATTATGCTCTGGGGATCGTTCATCCAGGCATCGACCCAGTCTGGCCGCAGACGCTCTTTGGCAAGTGCAAGGTTGGGAGCCCATGTTTGAGGCTCCTGCAGAGGTTGAGTCACCCCATAGTAGTGACAGTTGTTACAGGCACCCATCTCGTGGATTTTTTCTCCAGCACGAAAAGCTATACTATTTTCTCGCGGAGAGAAGTCACCTTCGTAGGGTGTGGTTTGATTATCATAATATTGAAAATATTTAATGAGGCTATTCCACTTCTCTTCACCCAAATGAAATGAAGGCATCCGAACCAAAATATTAGGCCTGATCGTAATCGGGTTTTCAAAAAAACTAAGAAGCCAGTGCGGCTGTACTTTTTCACCTTCTGTATTCAAATTAGGAGGCGCATACTCCGGTGCTGAATAATTTACAAGAATATCGCCACCCCTATCTTCAATAAGGTGACAGCCCATACAATTATGATCCTTGATAATCCATTGCCCCTCTTCTATAAAACTTCTGGATGCTGAGACAGGTTTCTCACGGCCGTCGTTGGTATTTAATGCAAGAATCACTGTAACTATTTTCTCTACTTCTTCATCTGTAAAGCCGTAGTTAGGCATTCTCAATCCATCGTATGTTCCCGTGATCTTATTCAAATCGAACACGCGGGGATTTTTTACCTTATTGATGAACCAGTCAATCTTGGTGTGAGGAATGGATGTATAACCAAAATCAAGTTTATTAAGTGGTTTACTTCCTTCACCATCTAGCGCTACGCCGATCCGCTTGGCATCTTCGAAACCGGGAATCAGGTGGCATCCCGTACAACCGTAATGCTGAAGGAGTTTTTCGCCGTTATAGTCAAGCATGTCAGCCAAACTCATAGAGGCAAGAGTCTCACTGGCGACTCTATGAGAATTTGCCTTGATTAGGAACTCAAATGTGATATCCGACTGCATCTCTTCATTCACATTAGGAATTGAGGAAGCCATGAACTGATCATTGCTGAAACTATAAAGGTAGCTCGAAAGGTCGGCAGCTTCAACATCAGACAATCTCAAGTTAGGCATGCGTGTTTCGGGATGATATTTCTTTGGATCCTTGACCCAGTTGAAGAGCCATTCTTGAGTTGTCTTCGAACCGAGACCAGTCAGGTTTGGGCCGTGCTCCTGCCGGAGAGATGCTAGAGTATAAGGAGTATTTTCAGGTTCTAGTTCCAGCTTATGACACCCTTTGCAACCCAGATTATTAAAGAGATATTCGCCCCGCTCTGAATTGCCAAGCCTCGGCATGGCCGACAGCTCAAATGGAGCACTCTTGTCAAAAAGATAATCAACAATAGCATGAATTTCCTGATCTGTTCTCGACCGATCTTCTTCTTTATCCCAATCAGCAGCATCAAAAAAATGTGGCATCCAGGTGTTCTGTCTGAAATTGCGTGGAGCCTCGATCCATCGGTACGCCCACTCTCTTGTCGTCTTAGAAGCTAAGTGCGAAAGATTGGGTGCCAACCGTTGAGGAAACTTGCCTTCATATCGCTCTACAAGGTGACAGCCATTGCAAGATGCCTTTTCGAAAAGGGCCAGACCAACGTTCAAGTCATCAGCGCCTTCGATGAACGGCTGACTAGCATGACACTTAAGACACCCCGCCTCTACGCTCTGGGTTGGATACATAGGTGTTTCCCAATAGTGCATCTCGTACCAGTTATATTTCTTCACCCATTCCTTTTCTTGCTCGTGAGAGCTTGGAGTATGAGCCGCCGTCACAAAGTCGGTGCCACGACCCCGTCCAGCATGGCAGCTCGTACAGCCGTAATCTTCCATAGGATGAGCGGACGAACTTGCTAGAAAAAGGTCCAGATTGGGGTGACTCGAATACGGCTGAGGGGCATCCTCAAATCCAGGCTTGTCAATTCCCAGATGGCACGTAGTGCATCGATCCACTTTCGGCATCTGGACAATATTCATATCATCTGTTATGTCAGGTATGATAATTTGATTTATCTTAAGATAAGGATTCATGAAATCAATCACCGGCAGGTCTCTAACCGCATTTGCCATACGATTTCCGATTGTCATAGAGCCGGGATCAATAGTCTTAAGTTTTCGGGAATAGAGTTCAATCTGACGTTCAAGTGAGTTAACGGACTTTTCTGCTTTGTCTACAGCCAAGGTCATTTCTGCAATTTCGCTCTTCTTTAGGGCAAGCTCCGTCTCCACTTCCTGAACAACCATCATCTTTTGGTAAACATCTGCTCCCAGTTCATCCATCTCTCGCTTCTGTTTCTCAGCGGGGCCATCATAGTGAGAAACGGCAGCTTCATATTCATATTTGGCCACATCATAAAGCGACTTGGCAAAAGCTGATTCTTGCTGAACCTTATAATATTTTGATTCGATTTTTTTCTGCTGTTCTTCCAGAACCTTCAGATCTTCGGCCCTTGACTCAAGCATCTCCATCGCCTTTGCAAGTTCTGCGGAAGCAGCCTTGTAATCAGTCGATTCCTCAACTCTTCCCTGTTCTGCGGTCCGTAATTCCGTGGTCAGATCCGAATCCATCAGCCGAAATTTTCTCTGGTAATCTTTCCAACTTCTATCGTAATCGTACGCAAAAGTCCAGATCAGCAAGATTAGGAAAAAGATGCTCGATATGGCGAACAGCTTGTTCAGGCTAAGAATGTTATAGTGTCGCTCCTGCCTCTCCATTCCAGAACCTTAAATGTTGAAGAAGTACTCCGGGATTGCTATCAGGTATTTCAGATTAAAGATCCATCTCAGATACATTTTGATGGGAAGTGAAAGCATGCAGAGCAGTAGAAAGACGAAAACACCATAGCCAAAATTCCCAAGTTGCAGGTACAGTCTCTTTAAGACCGTTTTGGCAAGAAGAGGCGGAAAAACCAGGAAGTATCCGAAAACAACAATAAATCCAAAAAGCTCCCTCAGAAAGATATTACTGGGCAGACCAGTATTGAACAGCTTAATGTAGATAATTTCCGACAGATTAATGTTTGTTAGCGGTTCGAGTTTGTGGATATCCCAATACTCGAAGGGACCGAAAAAGTTCCAATTCGGCCCTCTGAGAAATGTCCCTATTATTATGAGAAGCACCCAAAGAATGATCCACCCGAACATATAGATGGAAATAGCCAGCCTCCTGTTTTTGAACTGATAATAGCCCGACCCTTCGGGATTCTTATCGAGATAAGGGATAGCCATTAGCCCAAAAATGATAATAGTTGGGAAAACCACACCGGCAAGCCAAGGATCGAAGTAGACAAGCATTTCCTGAAGCCCAAGAAAGTACCACGGTGCCTTGGAAGGGTTTGGTGTAGCGGCTGGATTAGCCGGCTCTTCAAGGGGCGCCTCAAGTCCAATGGACCAAACCAAGAGAAGGCACATACATAGAATCAAACTGATGAATTCAACATAGACAAGATCGGGCCAGACGAGGACTTTTTCATCAGGGTCGTGGTACTCGTTCGGTTTTTTCCCAGAGGACAACCGGGCATCGTTATCTGAAGCCTGTTTCATGCTGACCCACATGAAGAAGTATACCAAAAATATGAGGCCGACGATGGGAACATTGTCGGGTTTGAGCATAATAAGACGGAATTCGGCATCTTGAACGCCCACTACAAAAAAGAGGGCAAGACCGAGCATCACAACCACGAGCCCCGCATTGGTCCAGAGAAGATTCAGCCTTAGCCGCCGGTTCCATTTCTCAAACCAATCGTTAATTGGAAAAAAGAACGGAAAGGTGACCATGGAAAGGGTCAACATCAGGGTAGGCTGAGTTAAAAAATCGATAAAGTCCTTAAACGATTCCATTTGTTCTATTTATTTAAGTTGGTCCAGAAATTCCGCCATCTTTTCTGACACGCCAAAAGTGCACCGCCATGAGTATCATAACCACGAATGGAAGACCGATGCAGTGCAGCACATAAAACCTTAAAAGAGCTGCCTCGCCTACAAATCGACCACCAAGCAGGGCAAATTTTGCGTCGGCACCCATGTTAATAAAGTTGATGTCTCCAATGGACAAGAGTGCTGCTCCGGGCCCTTCGTGCCCTACGAAAGGCGTAGCCCTCGCCATGTTTCCTCCCACAGTGATAGCCCACATCGCCAGCTGATCCCAAGGCAGTAGATAACCCGTAAAACTGAGTAGCAGAGTAAGAACAAGAAGAAGAACACCGATGGACCAGTTGAATTCTCTAGGCGGTTTGTATGAACCTGTCATAAAGACTCGGAACATGTGGAGCCACGTGGTAATAACCATAGCATGGGCCCCCCAGCGATGAATCTCTCTCATGATACCCAGAGGCACCTGTTCCCGAAGATCAATGATATCGGTGTAGGCGTACTCAGCAGTGGGGCGGTAATAGAACATCAGAAGAATACCGGAAATGGTCAGGACAAGAAAAAGGAAAAATGTAAGCCCCCCCATACACCAGGTAAACTTCAGCTTCACTGCGTGACGAGGAAGCCGGACAGGGTGCAGATGAAGAAAGACACTGTTCAGGACAGACATCATTCTCTGTCTGCGCGTTCTGGGGACACCGGAACGGAAGATAGATTTCCAAACCTGCGACTCCCCAAAACGTTCGAATATGTTCTTTTTATCACTCATGTCTCAGACCTTATTTCCTCCTCTACGATTCGGCTGATCCTATACCACCAGGAACGCCTCGGGATCAGACCATTGACCTTTTTCGTACTGAAACTTCTTGCTCTTATCTATAAGAATCTGTCCATCATCAGCCATTACAATCTTGTATCTTTCCAAAGGCCTGGGCGCCGGGCCTTCAAAATTTATCCCAGACTTTCTGAAACCACTCCCATGACAGGGACACTTGAATTTGCTCTCATTCTCCAGCCAGTTCGGTGTGCAGCCAAGGTGAGTACAAACAGTTGAAAGGGCGTAAATCCCTTCGGAATCCCTGATGATCCAAGTACCGAACTTCGCCTGCCAGCGGATATCAACGAGTCCAATTTCATATTCTTCCGGAGGTCCAATCTTGAACGACTGGGGTGGCTCAAACAGCACATTGGGGAAAAAGATCCTAAGGATCATGGTAAGGAAACCACCGGTTGCCGCTGCAAAGGCAACCCAGGCCACCGCAAGCCAGGAGATAAATGACCGGCGCTGGACTTTTTCCTTTATTGTTCCTTCACCAACAGACGCTTTTGCCTGTTTAGAAACCTTTTTTTCTTGCATTGGCTTCTCAGCTTCAGCTGGCATCAAATCTCTCCTTTGGACTCAAAGCTCTTCTTGCCATGTCTCTTAATTTCAGGTTCTCATCTTCTTCACTCAGACGCCTCAACGCCTGGTTAACTTCATGGTCATTCAGCAGAGAGGCAGCCTTAACAGCAACCATCATTGCCTGCTCCTTTTCATAACGATCGATTCCTTCAAACCGGGAAAAGTATGATCTATCTAGTAGGTTGAGGAGTTCATGCCGGCCTGAAGCATCACCATGTTTCGCCAGGGAAACGGCTGCGTTCCATCGAACGTTCGGCTCGGAGTCAGAGAGAAGTGACTGCAAACTGTTCTCATCCTTGGCTGACTGCATTTCTCCCAGTGCGATAGCGGTTCTGTTCCGAACCAGAGGTGAAGCGTGGGATGCCATTTGATCAATAACTCTTGAGTTATCCGAGTTGTCATAAAAACTGAGGGCGTACACCGCATCAGCTACTACATTTTCATCAGTTTCGTTCAATGCATTGCTGATCGTCGCCACGAATGATGAGTGACCTGTCTGGCCCATGGCGCGAAGAAGATACTGCCGAACACGAGGGTTCGGATCGTTCACAGCATATTCATAGGTCGAAGCCATTTCGGCTACGAATCGATCTGACACTGGTTCGGCGTCTGGATCCGCAAGTTGTTTTGAAAGCTCATAGGCCGACTGCCATCTCTTGGTAGCACCTCCCATTTTCACGTCAGCAAGAAATTCTTCAGGACCTTTCGGCTCGTAAGTAAGTAGGCTCCATATAAAAAAGAGCAACACGCCAAGCGCGGCCACCAAAAAAGGAACCACAAAGAAAGAGTGAATGATAACCCTTACTGAAGATTTCTCTTTTGCCTCTACCGCCATTTTTAATTTATTCTTACGAAGTCCTTGGAAAGTTAGACAAAAAATCTACAATCTTCCTCACAGCGTGCAAAAAGAAATCAGCACACAATGGCTTGAAAATAAATTAACCTTTG
>CEUZ01020776.1_pt1 | contig 11271 bp, 10 predicted proteins | sample 361511 | NCBI WGS metagenome assembly CEUZ01 (sample SAMEA2622822, study PRJEB7988) | marine metagenome | biome: marine biome (ENVO:00000447); feature: surface water layer (ENVO:00002042); material: "saline water (ENVO:00002010), including plankton (ENVO:xxxxxxxx)" | depth 5 m
ACGAATTAATAAAAAACAATAATAGAAGAGAAGGTCCAATAATTGGTTTTAATCAAAGTCTATGGATAGAATCTCAAATTAATTCCAACAAGCTTAATGCGGCCGGGGCCGTTGATTCACTGAACGGAGTCGAAGATTCTTTTTGGAGAGCAAAGATAGAACCAGTTCAATTTTCTCAAGAAAAAATTGGAACCCAACAAGAAATTTATTTGAAAAAAGCTATCTATTTGTTGGAATCATTTAGAGACGGATCTTTAAAAACTAGCCAAGTTTTTAATACAGATCAATTGGCAAAAGTTATGGCCTTGAGAGCTATTATAGGTTCATCAGAATTTGATTGGTTAGATACAAAGTTTTATTTTAATCCTGTAACATCGCTTTTAGAACCAATATCAAAAGAATCTCACGTTGATTTGAATCTAAATTTTAAAGAACATTATTTTTCATGGTGGATTGATAGTTCAAAGATAAGGACTCACTATGTAAAAAACACTAACTTTTTTATTGATCTTTTATATAAGGACAAAGAGTTTTACGAAAAATATCTACATGAACTTAATAGATTGTCGAAAACAAAGTATTATGAAGAATTAATAAAAGAAAATCTTGGAGATTTTACAAAATATAAAAAAATATTAAAACAAAACTACCCAACCAAAAAAGTATTCTCTAAGGAGCATCTGGAGATCAATAGGGTCAGAATACAAGATTTGCTTAATCCAGTTCAGGGTTTAAATATTCATTTTATGGATTACAAAGATAATTTTTTAATTTTGAATATATCAAACTTACAGAGACTTCCTGTAAAAATATTGGGCATTGAGCTTGAAGATAAAAATAAAATTTACCTTAAAAAATCTATTTTTATAAAAGGAAAAATACCAACAGTTCCTATAAAAAAAAATATTATAAAAATTGAATGTCAAAATAAGTCGGAGTGTAAAAAATTAATAATAGATAAACAAAAGGTAATTTTTAAAATACTTGGACAGACAAAAGAGAGAAAGGCCGATATATCAAGATATTAGCTATAAAAGTAAATGATATTGATATTTCATGTAAAAAAAGGATATAAGGTACCATTGTGGACGAATTACAATCAATAATTTTATTAGTAGGCAGCGGTTTATTACTAAGGTTCACTCTAAGCTTAACTGGTCAAGCTTGGGCCAAATCTCATGCACAGACCGTTGCATTCATGGTTTTGCCCGTAATCACATACGTAATAACAAAAACTATTTCAGGAAATATTGCTTTATCTTTGGGTATGATAGGAGCTTTATCCATAGTTAGATTCAGACATCCCGTTAAGAGCGCTCTGGAACTAATAATGTATTTTGCTTTAATCACTATAGGTATTGCGCTGAGCGTTAGAACAAAATGGGCAATTCAACTGGTGTTGTGTACTGTCGTTATTATTCTTTTGGTGAAACTTGCGCAAAAAATTTCCAATAAATTTGGAAAGTCATTTTATAACCACTCTTTTAATGAAGGAAATGCCTCTAACACTTTAGAAATATTTGCAAGCCAAAAAATTAGAAGTGTAGAAAAAAGCAATTATCTGGTCAGTTCTTTAGATGACAGAGATGTTAACGATATTATTTACAGAATGAATTTTGATAATAGAAAAACACTCGAAGAATTTAAAAAAACATTGGAGGAAGAAAAAAATATAAAAAAAATTAATGTAATTCTTAACTAGCATTATGAAAAAAATTTTATTTTTTTTATTTTTTTTTCTTAGTATTTCAGGGCAAGCCTTTTCCAACACAATATCTTCTTATTGTGACATTGGTGTTAGTGAAAAAAATATAAAAAAAATAAACAATCTTTTAATTAAAAAAATAGAAATTGATGTAAATAAATACAGGAATTGGACAGTTAATAGTATAAGAATTATTACCGGAAACTTTAGATTTATACCTCAAAAATACAAACAAAGGTTTGAAGCAAAAATATTAGTTACCTACGAAGGCGATGTACGTTGTGCATTGAAAGGCAGGATAAGACATAGTGGAGATGCAAAAGACCATATAGCCCTACAGGGTAATTCAATCAGTCAAAGTTTAGATGTTATTTTAGATTCTGGTCACATTAGAGGTATCACTAGATTTAAACTTTTTAGAATCGGTGTAAGAGGACAGTCGGAAGACGTAATAATTCAAACTGAAATATTAAGAAACTTAAACTACTTGGCTCCCAGAACAATTAAGGTAAACACGAGAATAAACAATGCCGAAGAATCAGTGATGTTATTTCAAGAAAAGGCATCAAAGGAATTATTGGAGTTTAATAAAAGAAGAGAAGGGCCAATTTTAGAAGGAGATCAGAAATTTTTTTTCAAACTTGTGGAGAACATACCTGACAACAACCAAAGTAACTGGGATGTTGGAACCCCTATCTTAAGAAGCCAAAGTATTAAGGCCATGTTGGCAAAGCAGACAAATTCTAATTTAATTAAAAAAAATGAATATTATAAAAAAATGTCATACAATGCCCTTACAAATCTTAACTTAATATACCTTTACTACGCAAACAGATTTCAAGACGAAAAGAACAATTTTCATTTTTTTGATTACGATTTGGATAATCAACTATTGGGTTTTTTCAATAAAGACAATATTCTTAAGCTTGATATTTATAATCTACTAATGCAATCTACCAACAGCCAACATGCTTTAAGCTCAAGCAATAGAAAGTTTTATTGGAATTCTATTGAAAATTATTTTGAGCCTATAAATTATGATTCAAATCCGAACATAGACGGCTTAGGCCCAACCACAACAACAGAATCTTTTCGGTTGCCTGTTTCTCCAGGACTTCACAAAGCTTTTATAGGACTTGAAACGAAGCTTAAAAGTTTGAATTTAAGTCGTATTCATAATAATTTGGTAAAGTCTGGTCTTGATTTAACAAAGGAAGATATAAATAAAAAAATAAATAAAATTTTATTAAATCTTGAAAATCTAAAGAAAACTTATTTGAATATTCACGACAGTGTATTAAAACACAACGAATTTAGGGAAATTAACAATATTTTTTCTAAGTTTTATAAAGCTTTAGATGAAATTGACCCAAATGTTTATTTAGTGAAGTACGATAAAAATTACAAAAAATTGAAGAAGTGTAAAATTTATTTAAAAGATTGTGTGAGCTTATCTTTATCAAATGAAAATATTGTTAATCTTTTAGAGGGCGAACTTGTATTAAGTGGAGCGGAATATCAGTATGTGGGCCAAAGTACAAAGTCTACTGAATTTATTCAACCTTATTTGATTAAAGAAAAAAATTTTCATAATTTCAAAATATTTTATTCTGATGGAATTGAAATAAAGCACGATTTAGAAAAAAATGTTTTGAATATTAATCAAAACAAAATCGGTGCTAGAGCATTTATTCTAGGAGGAGAGTTGAATGATACAACAATTAACTTCAATGGATTCAAAGGTGAAATAGAAGATATTTCAAAACATCTTATTGATACCAGGGGTTTGACGGGCTGTTTGTCATTAATCAATGTAAATATTAAAAATATCATTATAAATTCTGACAAATCTAGCTGTGAAGATTCTGTTAATTTAATAAATGTAACGGGAAGTATCAAAACAATTAATATTCAAAATTCTCTTATGGACGGATTGGATGTCGACTTTTCTAATATTGAAATAAATCAGGCGAATATAACAAATTCAAAAAATGATTGCATTGATTTATCGTTTGGCAAATATATTTTGAAAAAAACAAATTTATCCATTTGTGGAGATAAAGGATTGTCAGTAGGAGAGAAATCTTTTGTGGAATTAGACTACATTAAAATTGCAAGTTCAAATATTGGAATTGCGTCAAAAGATAGTTCCATAACAAAATTAAAAAATGCGAATCTAGAAAATTTAAAGACATGTGTTACTGCTTATAATAAAAAACAAGAGTTTTATGGAGGATTTTTAAAAATTAAAAACATAAGCTGTAAAGATTATGATGAAAAGGTAGAAATAGACAATTATTCAAAAATAATTATAGAAAAAGAAATTTAATTATATACTTTATGACTTTTCGAATCGAAGAAAAACTTTATATACGTTCCGAAAATTTAACTGATTTTAAAAAATTCTTAAAAGATAAAAAAGTTGAGCGAATATATCATCCTAGAACAATTAGAAGTTTATATTTTGATAACTTTAATTTTGAAATGTACAGTGATTCGATCGAAGGTTTGGTGCCTAGAAAAAAAATTAGAATAAGAAATTATCCTGAAGATAAAGACAGTAGAATATATTTGGAAATAAAAAACTCATCAGTAGAAGGAAGATTTAAATCCAGAAAAATAATTGATCACAAGATATTCGAGCAATACAAAAAAGTCGGTATTTTAGACGGTCAATATGGAGTATGTTTTCCAAACTTTTATGTGAGTTACAAGAGGGAATATTCCACACTAGGTGATGTAAGAATATCAATCGATACAGACATCTCATATGAGGACTATAAAACTAGATTAATACATAGAGATAATAAAATTATTGTTGAAATAAAAACTTCTATAAAAAAAGATTTGGATGACTTGACCAAAACATTTCCTTTCCAGAGAATAAGATTTTCTAAGTATTGTTTTGCAGTGGATACTTTAAATCAAGGAAACATTTGAAAAGTAGATTTTACAGGTATATTGATATCGTATAAAAAATTAATAATGGCGGGGTAGCTCAGTTGGTTAGAGCGTTGGACTCATAAGCCAAAGGTCGGTGGTTCGACTCCACTCCCCGCTACCACATGAATAATAAAATGAAAAATCTTACCATGTATTGTATTTCGTTGGAACCAAACCACTTAAATTTTATTCAAAGTTTGGGGTACGTTCCTGTCGGTCTTGGTAACAAAAAGTTTTCTAAAGATTGGTTCAGGGACAATACAGAAAAAAATATCTCAGAAAAAAACAAGTACTACGGAGAGTATACTTTTCACTACTGGATTTGGAAAAATTATTTAGAAAAACTAGACAATAACTGGATAGGATTTTGTCAGTATAGAAAATTTTGGACAATTAAGGACAATGAAACTGAAGATTTAAGTATTAAAAAATTAAATTCAGTTGTTTTGAAAAATATACCCGACGGATTAGAAAAATATGATGTTATTTTGGGCGCTCCATTTAAAATTAAAAACAAACCTATAAAATTTATCAAAAAGAATTTTAAATTAATTTTAAAGAATCCTGCCGTACTTTTTAGTGAGAAAAAAAGAAATATTAATTTTCATTTTGATTTAATGCATGGGGAAAATAATTTGTCTAGAGCCATATCACTTTTAGACGAAGAAAATAAAATTGGCTTTAGCAACTTTGTAAAAAAGAATTCTGAATTTAACCCTCACAACATGTTTGTCTGTAAATCTAAGGAAATTTTAAAATCTTATTATGAAGTAATTTTTCCATGGTTGAAAAGATGTGAAAATTTATTTGGTTTTGAAAATTTGCACGGTTATGATTTAACAAGAATTTACGGTTTTTTGGCTGAAAGATTTCTCTCCTACTGGTTTAAAAAAAATACCAAGTACACAACTTTGCCAATTATTTTTTATGATATTCGAAATGAATTAAATTAGAGGTATCGGAATTTTTTCAAAAACACTTTATATGTATTGAGATTTTTATCTTTTTGTGAGACCAATGGTTTTTTTGTCGGCCATTTAATTTTTAGGTCTTTGTCATTCCAAATTATTCCGCTTTCATACCTGGGTTGATAATAATTGGACAGCTTATAATAAACAATGTTCTCTTTTTCTAAGCTCAGATAAGAATGGGCAAATCCAGAAGGTATATATAAAGATAATTGATTTTTTTCTGACAGGGTTATCTTAAAGTGTTTTCCAAAAGTTTTAGAATTTTTTCTCAAATCAATTACGCAGTCCAATATTTTCCCCTTCAAAACCGTTATATGCTTTACCTGCGGATACTTGTATTGGAAATGAAATCCTCTAATTATATTTTTTTTTGAGAAAACTCTGTAATCAAAAATAAGCCTTTCTCCTCCCAGAACTTTTTTTCTATAGGTTTCTATAAGGCTTCCCCTGTTGTCAGAATGTTTTTTCAGCTTAATGATTTTTAGACCAGAAAAATTAGTTTTTATTATTTTCACGATAATTTCTTTAGTTTACTTAGATTGATAGTTAAATTTTTTGGTAAAATATTTTTTTTCATATTTATTCTTTTAACATTAGGGTTTGTTTTTTTTGCGAAGTTAAAAATAGTTTGAGACTTTCCTCCTAGGTTTATTATTCCTATTTTGTTAATTAATTTAAAGATAATTTTAGCCGCCTCATCATGATACAAAAAGCTTACTTTAACATTTGCAAAGGCTTTTTTATGCAAAAATGGTTTTTCGCTTACACAAGCTCTTATGATTAAAGAATTTTTATACATTTGCACTGCACATTCTCCGCCTAATTTTGACCATCCATAATTGTTCCAAGGCAATACAGAGTCAACTTCTTTATGACCGCCTTTTTTTTTTGGATAAACATAACTGGTAGAAATGTAAATCATTTTTATTTTCATTTCAGAACACACATTTACTAAATTTGATGTAGCAATAATATTTAAACCAATACTCCTTGAGATTTTTTTTTCATGCTGAATCATAGGTCTAGATAGACCTGCCATATGGAGAAGAATTTTTGGTTTTTTTCTTTTCAAAAAAGATTTAATACTATTAATTTTAGTTATATCCATTTGTTTTCTTGTTGGATATATTACCTTATGCTTTGTTTTTATTTTTTTTAAAGCCGATCCAAATCTTCCGGTACCGCCCGTTACAACAATTTTTTTACTCATATTTTTATACCAAATCTTTTTGTAATATTTATTTTTGAGATTTTTTTAAAATAATTCGAGTTTTTCAAGTACCATTTGAAAGTCCTAGTTAAACCACTTATTATTTTAACTTTATGTTTCCACTTAAGTTTATTTTTTATTTTATTTGAATTTAATGCATATTTTTTGTCATGACCCGGTCTATCTATAACAAATTGGACTTTAGTTTTTTTTCCAACATCAATTCCACTTCTTTTTGCTATTGATAGTATTATTTTTACTAGCTTAATGTTGGAAATTTTTATTCCTGTTCCTATATTGTAATTTTCACCAATTTTTCCTCTTAAAAAAATTTTTAGTAAAGCTTCACATGTATCTTCTACATATATCCATTCTCTTATATTTTTTCCCGCACCGTACAAAGGAAGAGGTTTGTTGTTGAGAATATTAAAAATTATTTTTGGAATAAATTTTTCTGGAAACTGGTTGGGACCATAGTTGTTACACGGGTTTGCAATTAATGTATTGAGATCATACGTTCGAGTATAAGCTTTTATTAACTGATCCGCTCCAGCTTTAGAGGCTGAGTAAGGAGAGCTGGGATTATAATTAAAGTTTTCATTTGCTGATGAATTTTTTGAAATGTCTCCATAGACTTCATCAGTTGAAACGTGTAGCAATTTGATTTTTTGTCCGCTCTTTTTTTTAAAATCCCTCATTGCTTCCATTAAGTTGTGAACACCAAATATATTTGAGTTAATAAAATTTTTAGGATTATCAATTGAACGATCTACGTGTGTTTCTGCGGCCAAGTTGAATATTCCAATTGGTTTGTATTTTTTTAAAATATTTAAAACTTTCTTTCTTTGATTAATATCCAGTTTAAAAAATAAGTAATTGTTGTTTTTTTTAAACTTTTTTACGTTATATGGGTTTGCGGAGTAACTTGACTTATCAATGTTAATTACAAAATATTTTTTGCTTAACAAAAATTCAATTAGATTGCTTCCTATAAACCCTGACCCACCAGTTACTATAATTTTTTTCATATTTGTTTTACAAAAAAGGTATGATCTATTAAGTTAAACTATTAAAATAATTACAGTATAAAATCAATTATGTTTAAATCATGTCAATTCAAGATATAACTATAGTAATAACTTCATTTAAAAGTGAAAAAAAAATTAGAAAGTGCTTAAATTCAATTGATAGCCGATGCGCTGTTATTAATGTTGATAATTCAAATAACGAAAAACACAAAAGAGATATAGAAGAAGAATTTAAGAACGTTAAATGCATTTTATCAGGAGGTAATATCGGATATGGAAGAGGGAACAATATTGGACTCAAAAGTGTGAAAACTAAATATGCTTTAATACTTAATCCAGATGTGAAGCTTTCTACCAAAACACTCAATAACTTTTTAACTATCGCTAAAGAGAAGTCTGATTTTGCAATTATAGCCCCTAATATAATTGAGGATAAAAAAAAATATACCAATGTAGAATCTTCGCCCTTAAATATTAAAGAAGTAAAAGAAGTAAAAGGATTTGCAATGTTTTTAAACTTATCTCAATTTAACAATATTGGATTTTTTGATGAAAATTTTTTCTTTTTTCTTGAAGAAATTGATTTATGCAAAAGGTTGTTAGAAAAAAATAAAAAAATCTATTGGTGTGAAAATATTGCCGTACATCATGAAGGTGGACGTTCTCACGATGATTCTATTAATTATCAAATGGAGTTATCAAGAAATTGGCACTGGATGTGGTCTACCTTTTACTACAACAAAAAATACAAGGGGTTTATCATTTCTTTTATAGTTATTTTTCCAAGATTGCTTTCTTCAATTTTTAAATTTTTTATTTTTTTTATAACAAGAAATCATGTAAAAAAAGAAATTTATTATCAAAGATGTTCTGGACTTATGAACTCAATTGTTGGAAAAAGTTCTTGGTATAGGCCTAAAGTCTAATTCATTATTGATTTGTACATTTTTTAAATATAAAAAGTATTCATCCTAATGGAAAAAAATAAAATCCTAGTTACTGGAGCAGCAGGTTTCCTAGGTTCTCATTTAGCTGAAAAATTATCAAACATGGGCAACGAAGTTGTTGGCGTCGACAATATGCAAGGTGGTTATGCTGACAATGTGTCAAAAAATATAAAATTTTATAATTTTGATTGCTGTGATTTAAAAAGAATGAATGATGTTATGACCGGGGTAGACATTGTCTATCATTGTGCTGCAACAGCACACGAAGGTTTATCAGTATTTTCCCCTTATGAAATTGGAAAAAATAATTATTTAGCATCTGTTTCAGTTTTTTCAGCAGCGGTTTCAAAAAAAGTTAAGAGAATTATTTTTTGTTCTTCAATGGCAAGATATGGGGATCAAAAATATCCTTTTAAAGAAGATATGAGGCCAAACCCGGTTGACCCTTATGGAATTTCAAAAGTAGCAGCCGAACAAACTCTTATAAACTTGTGTGAACTGAATAAGATAGAGTGGGTCATTGCAGTTCCACACAATATTATTGGACCAAGACAAAAATATGATGACCCTTTTAGAAATGTGGTATCGATAATGCTTAATAGGATTTTACAAAACAAAGCTCCGATAATTTATGGAGACGGAAAACAAAAAAGATGTTTTTCGTATATTAACGATTGTTTGTCTTGTTTAGTTCCAATGAAAGATCAGAAGAATTTAAATAAACAAATTATAAATATTGGACCTGATGAGGAGTTTGTAACAATAAATCAGGTTGCTGAAATTTGTTCAAATATTACAGGAAGTAATTTAAAACCAATTTATAAAAAAGCCAGACCACAGGAAGTAAAACATGCCAGTTGTTCAGCGGATAAAGCTAGAAAACTTCTGAATTATAAAACGACGGTGGATCTTAAAACAGGAGTTTTGGAAACTTTTAAGTATATAAAAAAAAGAGGATCAAAACCTTTTGATTATTATATTAATATAGAGATCAAAAACCATTTGACACCTCAGACTTGGACAAAAAAAGAAATATAGAGGTTCATTTTTAGTGTCCAGGAAATTTTATCAAGCTTTCAGTAAAATAAGATTTATTTTCTAGTTTTTTAGTGCCACCAAGGTCAAATAAATTAATTACAAAAATAAAACCAGCAACCTTACCTCCAGAAATATCAACTAATTTAGCCCCAGCCTCAGCGGTACCACCTGTAGCTATCAAATCATCAATTATTAAAATTTTTTCATCTTTAAGAATTGAGTCTTTATGAACTTCTATAGTTGCTTTACCATATTCAAGTTCGAAATCTACAGAATGCCTTTCCGCAGGTAATTTGTTTTTTTTTCTCATCATAATAAGAGGTTTTTTCAACTTATAGGATACAGCAGAAGCAAAGACAAACCCTCTGGACTCTATAGCTGATATTTTATCAAATTGTATTTTTTTAGAAATTTCAGCAATTTTGTCTACAGCATGTCCAAATGCTTCTGGATTTTTTATTAATGTGGTTATGTCCCTAAATAAAATGCCCTTTTTAGGGTAATCAGGAATTGATCTTATAAATTTTTTTAAATCCATATTTCACTTCATTATCTAGCAAAAAAAGATTAATAATTAAATCATGAAAAAAAGAAAGCTTGGGATAATTGGTGGCAGTGGTATTTACAAAATAGAAGGTTTTGAAAAAACTAAATGGAAAAAAGTAAAGACTTCCTGGGGAAAACCTTCAGATGATCTTCTGCTAGCTGAATTTGAGGGTGAAGATATATGCTTTATTCCAAGACATTCCAGGGGCCATAAAATTAATCCAACCAATATCAATTTCAGAGCCAATATTGATTCAATGAAGCAACAAGGGGTCACAGACATTATATCCGTATCAGCAGTCGGTTCTTTAAAAGAAAACTTGAGTCCAGGAACTTTTGTAATAGTAGACCAGTTTATTGACAGAACTTTTTCTAGAATAAAAACATTTTTTGATGAAGAAATAGTAGCACATGTTTCAATGGCGAAACCTACTAGCAAGGGTCTAGGAGAATGTTGCGAGTCTGTATTAAAAAAATTGAATATTAACTATCAAATGGGAGGAACCTATGTTGTGATGGAAGGACCGCAGTTTTCGACATTAGCTGAATCAAATCTATACAGATCGTGGAAAGCAGACGTTATTGGAATGACCAACATGCCAGAAGCTAAGTTAGCAAGAGAAGCAGAAATAAGATATTGTACGATTGCAATGGTTACAGATTATGACTGTTGGCACTCCGAACACGATGAGGTTGATGTTGCAATGGTAATTAAAACTTTGCAAAAAAATGCTGCCAATGCTCAAAATATGGTTAAAGAAGTTATTAAAACTTTTAAAGATTTCTCAGTTGACAAAGATCCTGCAAATAATTGTTTAGATACAGCTATAATTACGGATCCTAAATTAAGAACAAAAAAAACTATAAAAAAATTACAATATAT
>CEUZ01061921.1_pt1 | contig 11268 bp, 12 predicted proteins | sample 361511 | NCBI WGS metagenome assembly CEUZ01 (sample SAMEA2622822, study PRJEB7988) | marine metagenome | biome: marine biome (ENVO:00000447); feature: surface water layer (ENVO:00002042); material: "saline water (ENVO:00002010), including plankton (ENVO:xxxxxxxx)" | depth 5 m
TTGATATCTAATTCCCTTATGCATGCTATAGACTGAGACGCGAAAGCTTCATTTAATTCTACAAGACCAATATCTTTAATACTAAGTGATGCTCTTTCTAAAGCCTTGCGTGTAGCACCAATTGGGCCCAAACCCATAAAGTCAGGCTCACATCCATGAACAGCAATTGCCTTAATTTTTGCAAGCATTTCAAGTCCATTATTAATTGCATATTCCTTACTACATAATAATAAAGCTGTTGCACCGTCAGTAAGAGGCGATGAGTTTCCTGCAGTAACAGTCCCATTTTCTTCAAAAGCTGGTTTTAACTCTTCCAAAGATTCTATAGTTGTTGAAGGTCTAATACAGCCGTCTTCATTAATAATTTGATTTTCAAAATTAATTTCAACTATTTCATTTGAAAAGTTATTATTTTTTTGCGCTAAAATTGTTTTCATATGACTATGGTAAGCAAACTCATTTTGTTCTTTTTTTGTTATTTGATATTTCTTGGCAACATTTTCTGCTGTTTGCCCCCATGTGCAGTATGCTTGTGGAAAATCATTTTTTAAATTTTCATTTGGTGAAAAGTTAAAGCCTACCATTGGAACATGTGACATGCTTTCAACACCTCCACAAATAAATAGATTGCCTGAGTTAAGAGCTATAGCGCCTGCTGCATTATGAATTGCAGTCATTGAAGAAGCACATAGACGATTTACTGTAGTTGCTCCTGAACTAATGGGCAACCCTGCTAAAAAACTTATTACTCTAGCAACATTTAAACCCTGTTCACCTTCCCCATTTGCACAACCGATTATTACATCCTCTATATCTTTTTTTTCTAAAGATACATTTTCGAGCATTTTCTTTATAGTTTGAGATGCTAAATCATCTGCTCTGATATCCTTAAGTAATCCTTTTTTTGCAGGTGTAAAAGGAGATCTAACATATTTTGCAATTATTACTTCTGACACAATATTACCCATATATAAGATAGTTAATGTAAATTCAATATTTCAAGATTTATTGCATTTATAAGAAAATGATTAATAAAATATGTCCTTTAATCCTTAAAATATATAGTTTTTCGATATATTAGTGTAATTGACGTTAATTAATATGAAAAAAATATTCTTAAACTTATTTATTGTATTTACATTAATCCAATGTGGCACCACCGGAGAATTATTTCTATATCCAGGAGTTGAAGATAGATCATGTTATGAATATCCTCCTGAATCAAAAGTATTTTCTAAAGAAGATACAATAAAGAGCAAATCAAGACATGAAGAAGTTTATACTATTTATACCGAAGAAGGAAATATAGTTAAAGAAGATGGAACAATAGAATGTCGACCAACTATATAAATAATTCTCTTTTTATCGAAAAGGTAAAAATTGAAACTCTTGTTAAAAATAACTTAACACCATTTTATGTGTATTCTAGTGATTCTATAAAAGAAAATTTTAATTTGTTAAAAAAAAATCTTGGAAAAAATATATATTATTCTGTTAAAGCAAATTCCAATCAAACAATTATTTCATTATTATCTGGTTTGGGATCTGGTTTTGATGTTGTATCAGAAGAAGAACTAATAAGAGTACTAAAAATAAATGTTGATCCAAAAAAAATAATCTTTGAAGGAGTTGGAAAAACTGATCAGGCAATAAAAATTGCAATAGAAAAAGAAATAAAACAAATTAATATTGAGTCAATTAATGAAATAAAAATAGTAAATAATATTGCAAAAAAATTAAATAAAAGAATAAATATAGGTATAAGAATAAATCCTGATATAGATGCTAAAACTAATTATAAAATAACTACTGGAACTAAATGTAATAAATTTGGTATTGATATAAAAGATCTTTATAAAGCTATTGATCTGGTTCAATTGTCAAAAAATTTAAAAATGTCAGGAATTTCATGTCATTTAGGAAGTCAGATTTTTTCAATAAAAGTATTTGAAAATTTATTTATTAAGATGAAAAAAATAGTAGAAATTCTAGAAAAAAGAAAAATCTCTATAAAAAATTTAGATCTTGGGGGCGGTATGGGAGTAGATCAAAATAATAATCAAAAATTTAAGATAAGCTCTTTAGGAAAAATTGTTAAGAAATATTTCGGAAATGTAAAATACGAAATCTCTTTTGAACCAGGTAGATTTTTAATAGCAAATTCAGGAATTTTAATAAGCAAAGTTTTAATGACTAAAAAAACTGGTAATATAAATTTTGCTATTATAGATGCGGGAATGAATACTTTTATGAGACCTGCATTGTACAATGCTTTTCACAAAATTATTCCAATAAAGAAAAAAAAATCAACCCAAAAATATACTGTTGCCGGACCAATATGTGAAACTTCAGATATATTTTACAAGAATATTATGCTTTCAAAATTATCAATTGGTGATTTTGTTGCTATTTTAAATACTGGAGCTTATGGTTCAGTAATGTCATCAAACTATAATTCAAAAATATTGCCTGCAGAATTAATTGTAAGTGGCAATAGATATGAAACTATTAGATTTAGTCAAAACATTATTGAATTAATCTCAAAAGATAAAGTGCCCTATTGGATTAATGATATTTAATTAATTTAATAAATTATAAAAAAAATTTGCTAAGTTTTGAATAATTGCAATAATTATTAATTTTATTTCTTCTACATAATATTTTATTAAATGAATTATTCCACCTTCAAGATTTTTTAGAGAAAAATATAAAAATATAATTAAAAATAAAAAAAATATAATTAGAAATGAATTAAAAAAACTTGGTTTTGGGGGCTCAACATATTTTGATGGTAAGTTTCTTTCATAATCTTCTTTATCTTGATTATCACTATTTTTTAAATTTTCATCTTTTTTAATTCTCAAGAAAACATTATCTTGATTATCAATATTTGCCTTTTGAAACCATTGATTTGAACAATTAGCGCATTCGACTATTCTTCCATTTGGCTGTAAATCAGCAGAATTTACCAAATAACTGGTATTGCAACTTGAACAATTAAGTAACATATATGTGTATATAATTAGTAAGTTTTTTTTATGATTTATACAATAACCAAATCAATAGTATTTCATTTTTTATGGGGTATATGGACAATATTTATTGGAATATTATTAATACCTTATATTTTTTTACCTGCAAGATACATATATAAACCTACTCATATTTGGATAAAAGGTGTTTTCTTATTACTTAAAACGATTTGTGATTTGGATTATAAAATAATTGGACAGAATTATTTTAAAGAAAATAATATCAAAATTATAGCTTCTAAACATCAATCTACATTTGAAACACTTTTATTTTTTTTGATAATTCCAAAATGTATTTTTATACATAAATACGAACTTTTTTATATACCTATATTTGGCTTTTATCTAAAAAAAATGAATATGATTTCAATTGATAGATCAGCTAATATTAAAGCGATGAAAAAGGTTTTGGATGAATCAAAACAAAAAGTTAATAATGGTCATACATTAATAATTTTTCCAGAAGGTACAAGAAAACTTCCTGGATCCAAACCTGATTATAAATCAGGAGTAGCAGGGATTTATGAAAAAATTAATAGTGATGTATTACCTGTTACTCTTAATTCTGGATTATTTTGGAATAAATATTCTTACATAATAAAACCAGGAAAAATAATTGTAAAATTTTTACCGCCTATCAAAAAAGGATTATCTAAAAAAAACTTTCTAGAAAAATTAGAGAATCAAATTGAAGAAAAGAATTAATTTAATTTTTTTTTAATTCACGTGGATCAAAACTTCCAGCCTGTCCAGCTTTTTCAATTTTTTTTCTAAGCACTCTTGTTGATTTAAATATCTTTTCAAGAAGTTTTGTATCATTATTTCGAATAGCTTTTTGGAGAGTAGATAAATCTTCTGAAAACCTGCCTAACATTTCTATAACGTAATTTTTGTTTAAACTATATATATCTCTCCACATTACAGGATCACTTCCAGCTAATCTTGTAAAATCTCGAAAACCAGCAGCAGAATATTTAATAACTTCATTTTTTACTTTATCTTCTAAATCTGTGGCTGTTGAAACAATAGAATATGCAATTAATTGAGGGATATGTGATGTCATTGCCAAAACACGATCATGTTTATCTGCATTCATAATTTCAATTTTCATATTAAGTTTTTTCCACATTTTCATCATTTTTTTAACACCAGATGAACTTTTGTTAAGAGGCGTTAAAATACAATAACGATTTTTAAATAACTCTTCAAAACCATGTTCTGGACCACTTTTTTCTAAACCAGCTATAGGATGACAAGGTACAAATTCTAAAAATTTATTTCCTTGATATTTTTTAAATTCTTTTATTACACTTAATTTTGTAGAACCTACATCGGATATTATACATTTAGATTTTATATTAGGTACAATTTTAGATAAAATGTTCTTGTATGTTCCAAGGGGTGAGCAAATCATTATTAGGTCAAAATCATCTATAATATCTAATTTATTTATAGTTGAATCTACTATCTTTAATTTTTTACATTTTTTAGAATTGTTTTGATTTTTATCATAACCGATAACAATTTTTGAAATTTTTTTATTTTTTAATCCTCTTGCAAGAGAAGAGCCAATTAAACCTACTCCAATTATTAATGTTTTTTTAAATAAAAATTCACTCATTTTTTATAAAATTCATTTAAGGTAAATATTAATTTTTTTATTTCGGTTTTTGTACCTATGGTTATTCTTAAACCATTTTCTATTCCATAACTCCTCAAGAATCTAACTGCTATTCCTTTAGAAATTAAGTACTCATTTATTATCGATGCGCTTTGACCTTTTTTTTCAGGAATTAAAACAAAAACAAAATTTGATTGCGTTTTATATGCTTTAAAACCAAATTTATTTAATTCATTAATTAACCAATTTTTAATATTATTATTATGTTTAACAACTTTTTTTAAATGTTTCTTATCTTTTAAAGCTTCAATTCCTGCGGCAATTGCTCCTGGAGTTATATTAAAAGGTGGTCTTAGTTTTTTTAATATCTGAATTAATTCTTTACTTGCATATCCCCATCCTAATCTTAGTCCTGCTAATGAATATGCTTTAGAAAAAGTTCTAGTTATTAATACATTATTATACTTATCCGCAAATTTAAAACTTTTATCGTAATCTTTTGCATCAGCAAATTCTGCATAGGCCGTATCAATAACTACAATAATATTTTTAGGCACTTTACTTATTAAAAATTCTAATTCAGATTTTTTTAAATATGTTCCTGTTGGATTGTTTGGATTTGCAATAAATATTAATTTCGTAGCTTGACTTATATTATCTAAAATTGAATTTATACTTACTTTATAATCTATTTCTGATGCAATTACTGATTCGGCTCCAGTATATTTTGTAATTATTGGATACATTTCGAAACCATGTCGCGCATGAATAATTTCATCTCCAGGAGAACAGAATGCTAAAGCGCAAAAAATCAAAACCTCATCAGAACCAGTTCCACAAATAATTTGTTCAGGATTTAATTTAAATTTTTTTCCTATTTCTATTTGAAGCGATTCTGCAGTTAATTCAGGATATCTAGAAAGAATAGATGATGTTTTTTTATATGAATTTATAGCTTTTTTACTGGCACCAAAGGGGCTTTCATTTGATGAAAGTTTTATAATTTTTCTTTTACCTGAAATTTTTGATAAACCGCCCTTATATAATTTAATCGAATCAATATTTCTCTTAGGATGTAAAATTCTTTTATTACTTATTTGTAATTTTACTGATGAAAAAAATATTTCTCTCCAAAGTCTTATAATACTATCTTTCGGATATTTTCCACTATGTAATTTAATTAATCTATTTAAGATTTTATTTTCTCTATTTAAATCAACAATTTTTTTTGAAGCATCTTTATTTTTACCAATTTTTTCCACTACTTTGGAACGTTTAATAATTAGCTCTAATAATTGATTATCAATATCGTCAATTTTTTTCCGCAAATTTTTTATATTTTTATTAATCATTATTTTTTTGGATATTTACTAACTATCCTTATTGAAATCAAAGAAAAGATATATTTATCTTAAAATATATGGGTTTTTTTAATCAAATATTGACCTAATATATCTATTAATGTAAGTATCTCTCTGCACCGATTTGAACTCAGCTTGCGGGTGCAAAAATACTCAGCTAAAGCGATAGAAAATCCGCCTTAGATGAGCGGTTTTTTTTTGGTTAAAATGGAAAGAAAAATAAAAATTATAAAAGATGATAAATATCCATGTGATGTTGCTTGTTTTGAAAATTTAAATTTAACATTAGAATCTGGATACAAATTAAATGAATTAAAAATAGCCTTTAAAACATATGGCAATCTTAATAAAAATAAATCTAACGCAATATTGATTTGTCATGCTTTAACTGCTGATCAGTTCGTAGCAGATGAACATCCTATAACAAAAAAAGATGGTTGGTGGCAGCACATGATTGGATCAAATAAACCAATAGATACAAATAAATATTTTGTTATTTGTAGCAATGTGTTAGGCGGATGTATAGGAACAACTGGTCCAAAAGAAATAAATATTAAAAATAATAAAATTTATGGTCTTGATTTCCCATCAATAACAATAAAAGATATAGTAAAAGTTCAAAAATTATTAATAGAATCTTTAAATATTGAAAAACTTTACTGTGTTATTGGAGCATCCATGGGTGCTATGCAAGTTCTACAGTGGGTAATAGATTATCCAAAAAATATAATGAATATTATTCATATAGCTGGTGCTTTAAAACATTCTCCTCAAAACATTGCTTTCCATGAAGTGGGAAGACAAGCAATTACATCAGATTCTAAATGGCACAAGGGAGACTATTTAAATAAATACGAAAAACCAGAAAGAGGTTTAGCAGTAGCAAGAATGATAGCACATATTACTTATTTGTCTGAAGAAGCATTATATAGAAAATTTGGAAGAAAGCTTCAATCAAAAGATTTAATTTCTTTTGGATTTGATGCAGATTTCCAAGTTGAAAGTTATTTAAGATATCAAGGACAATCCTTTGTTGATAGATTTGATGCAAATAGTTATCTTTATTTAACTAGAGCCATGGATTATTTTGATGTATCAAAGATTTTTCCTAAATTAATTCAATTTAACGGTGAAGATAATGAACATATTCACCATTGTATAATATCATTTACTTCAGATTGGTTGTTTCCAACAAATGAAAATAAAGAAATAGTAAAAATTTTAAATAAATTTGGTCGAAAGGTTAGTTTTACAGAAATTATTACTGATAAGGGTCATGATAGCTTTTTATTAGATGAACCAGAATTATTTGATACAATTTCTGGATTTTTAGAGGGAAATTATGAAGAATAAAAAAATTAAAAGTATAAGAAAAGATTGGGATTTAATACAATCTTTAATAGATGCAGATAAAAAGATATTAGATATTGGATGTGGTGAAGGGGAATTAATAAGTATATTGAAAAAAAATATAAATGCAGACTGTAGAGGTCTTGAAGTCAATGGAGAATTTGTAAGAAAAGCTATTTCATTAGGACTTAGTGTTGTACAGGGTAATGCTGAAAATGATTTAGAACAATATAGTAATGAAAGTTTTGATTATGTAATACTGAGTCAAACCTTACAGGCAATGTATAGTCCAAAAAAAGTTTTACTAGATATGCTTAGAATTGGAAATAAAGTAATAGTATCGTTCCCTAATTTTGGACACTGGAGAACTAGAATTAAACTATTAACATCTGGAAGAATGCCTGTTACAAAAGAACTACCATATTCATGGTATGAAACACCAAATATTCATTTTTTTACTTTAAAGGATTTCATAGAAATGTGTGATAAATCTAAAATTTCAATTGAAAAAATTATCGGATTAACTGAATCAGGAAAACAATTTGAAATTAATAGTAGTACATATTTTGCAAATTTATTGACTAGTGAAGCAATTTTTCTCTTAAATAAAAAAGATATTGAACCAATTAAAATAAAATCAAAAGATATATTTCGAAATCCTTCAAGAATAGCAACAGCATGATATTTAATGAACTATCATATAAAAATTATTAATCAACTTGTAGATAATTATTCTTATATTATTTGTGATGATAAATCTAATGAAGCAATAATAGTAGATCCCGCAGATGAAAAACCATTGTTAGAATTCTTAAAAAATAATAAATTAAAATTAATTGCAATTTTAATTACTCATCATCATTCAGATCACACTGCTGGGATAATGAAAATTAAAAAAAATTATGATGTAGAGGTATACACACCAAATAAAAAGATAAACGGAACAACTAAATATGTAAAAGATAATGATAAAATAAATTTAAATTTTATTAATTTTGAAGTTATTTCTACTCCTGGCCATACACTTGATCACGTTGTTTATTTTTCTAAAAAAGAGAAAATACTTTTTAGTGGAGATACTTTGTTTTTTTATGGTTGTGGAAGAGTCTTTGAGGGAACAAATGAACAGATGCTTAATAGTCTAAATAAAATAAAAGAATTACCTGATGATACTATAGTTTATTGTGGACACGAATACACTTATAAAAATTTAGAATTTATTTTAGATGAACTTGTGCATTGGCAAGATAAAGGAGCAACAAAATCAAAATGTAAAGAACTAATAAATGAAAGAGGATCATCAATGCCTTTCAATTTAGGTCATCAAAAAAATATGAATCCTTTTCTTAATTGTAACGATATTCATTATAAACAAGGAATTTCAAATTTTCGTAAAAATGAAGGAAAAATAAGGGCAGATGCAAGTGAATTAGATTTTTTTAACTTTATTAGGGAAAAAAGAAATAATTACTGATTCATAATAATATAAATTCAGTTGACATAAGTCGTACTTCTATATATTCCAAGCCTTTTTCAAGGAACAATATGTTTGCAATAATTAAAACAGGTGGAAAACAATACTCTGTAGAATCAGGTAAGGTATTGAAAATAGAAAAAATAATAGGGAAAAAGGGTGAAACTTTTACCTTTGATCAAGTATTATTAATAGGTGATTCTCAAAAACAAACTCTTGGAACGCCCATAATTAAAGGTGCAAGCGTCAAAGCTACAATTATTGATCAAATTAGAGATAAGAAAATAATTGTATTTAAGAAAAAAAGAAGAAAAAATTATAGAAAAACTAAGGGCCATAGACAATATTTAACAGTGTTAAAAATTGATAAAATTCTTCAAATAGGATCAAAAAATTTAGATGGAAAACAATCTCAAAATAAATCGAATATAGCAACTAAAAAACAAGAAACAAAAAGCAAACAACCTGAGAAAAAAATTGTGAAGAAAAGTTCTAGTCCAAAAAAGAAGACAATAAAGAAAAAAAGTGTTAAAAAGAAATAATAATTAGGAAAAAATATGGCAACAAAAAAAGCAGGTGGTAGTTCGAGAAATGGTAGAGACTCAGCTGGTCGTAGGTTGGGTGTAAAAAAATTTGGTGGTCAAATTGTAATTCCGGGAAATATCATTTTGAGACAAAGAGGCACTAAAGTACACCCTGGGTCAAATGTGGGTATAGGAAAAGATCACACTATTTTCTCAAAAATTAATGGAAAAGTTAAATTTAAAAAAAATAAATCTAAAACTATTGTATCAGTCCAGCCTTCTTAAATTATTAAGAATAAAAATACCTAAATTTATAAAATAAAATGAAATTTTTAGACCAAGCAAAAATTTATATTGCTTCAGGAAAAGGTGGTGATGGATGTGTTAGCTTTAGACGTGAAAAATATATTGAGTACGGAGGACCAGATGGAGGTAATGGAGGTAAAGGTAGTAATATAGTTTTTCAAGTTAATAAAAATTTGAATACGCTTATAGACTTTAGATATCAACAACACTTTAAAGGCAAAAAAGGTGATTCGGGTAAGGGTAAAAATAAAAATGGAGCTAATGCAAAAGATATTATAATTAAAATTCCTCCAGGCACCCAAATTATATCAGAAGATAAATCATTTATAATAGCTGATATGATTGAAGATAAAGAAGAATATATAATTGCTACAGGTGGTAAAGGAGGATTTGGAAATAATCATTTTAAATCATCAACAAATAGAGCTCCTAGAAAATTTACAAAAGGAGAAAAAGGTTCAGAAATGTGGGTATGGTTATCTTTAAAATTATTTGCTGACATAGGAATTATTGGTCTACCTAATGCTGGGAAAAGTACACTCTTATCTAAAATTTCTTCAGCAAGTCCAAAAATAGCAGATTATCCATTTACAACACTTCATCCAGTTCTTGGAGTAGTAAAAAATAAAAAAGAGGATTTTGAGTTTATTGTTGCTGATATACCTGGTCTTATTAAAGATGCCCATAAAGGAAAAGGGTTAGGTGATAAATTTTTAGCACACATTGAAAGATGTAAAATTTTACTACATTTAATTGATATCAATAATCCTAATGCAGTTGAAAATTATAAAAATATTCGGTTTGAGCTTAAGAAATATAAATCAGTTCTTACTGCAAAAAGGGAAATTGTGGCTTTAAGTAAAATTGATTTGAAAAACCCTAATACTGAGATAAATATAAATAAGATAAATAATTTAATTGGTGAAAATGTTTTAATGTTTTCAAGCAAAAATGGAAAAGGTATTAAGAATTTGATTTCATTTTTAAAAAAAGAATTACTTAAATTCAAATAAAAACCTATAGAAATAGAAAAAATATTAAGATATAAAATAAAAATAATGAAATTAAGAAAAGTTATAATAGAAATAGGTAAAAAAGCTAAGATGGCTTCTTATCAGCTTTCAATAATTAAACCCCAAATTAAGATTAATGCATTAAAAAATGGCGCTAAAGAGATAAAAAAAAATTCAAAAAAAATAATTTTAGCCAATAAAATTGATATAAAAAATGCAATTAAAAATAATCTATCTAATGCTTTAATAAATAGACTTGAGCTCAATGAAAAAAAAATTAATGATATTTCTAAAAGCTTAATTGATATTGCAAAACTACCTGAACCAATAGGTAAAACATTATCTCAATGGAAAAGGCCAAATGGATTAAATATACAAAAAGTAACTGTTCCGATAGGTGTTATAGGAATCATTTATGAGTCCAGGCCAAATGTAACTGCAGATGCATCAGCACTAGGTATTAAATCCAGCAATGCAATAATTTTAAGAGGAGGTAAAGATTCCTTTAATACATCAAAAAAAATTTTTGAAATCTTAAATAATTCTTTTAATAAAAAAGGTATTCCAAAAAATTCTATACAAATGAT
>CEUZ01064946.1_pt1 | contig 11268 bp, 14 predicted proteins | sample 361511 | NCBI WGS metagenome assembly CEUZ01 (sample SAMEA2622822, study PRJEB7988) | marine metagenome | biome: marine biome (ENVO:00000447); feature: surface water layer (ENVO:00002042); material: "saline water (ENVO:00002010), including plankton (ENVO:xxxxxxxx)" | depth 5 m
AAATCTTTTGCTTCTTTAAAATTTTTATACACTGAAGCAAAACGAACGTAAGCTACTTGATCTAAATTCGCGAGACCTTCCATAATAAATTTTCCAATAGTTGAAGTTGGAATGTTATTTTCACCAAGGCCCTCTAGATTTCTTACTACTTTTGAAATAAATTTTTCAATAGATTCACTATCTATTGGTCTTTTTCTTAATGAAATATTTATAGATTTTGCTATTTTGTCTCGATCGAAAGGTTGTTTGTCACCATTATTTTTTACAACTGTTAACTCTCTAAATTGGACTCTTTCGAAAGTGGTAAATCTTTCTTTTCTGTCACATCCACAAACTCTTCTTCTTCTTATAGCAGTACCATCTTCTGTTGGCCTTGAATCAACTACTGAAGTATATTTTTCTCTGCAAAAAGGACAAAGCATAATTATTTTCTTATTAAATGGTTATAAATAGGGAATTTAGAGCAAAGTGCAACAACTTCTTTTCTGACTTCATTCTCAGCTTTACTATTATCTTCTGTATTAACAGATAATCCTTTAATTACTTTTGTAATTAATTCGCCAACTTTTTTAAATTCATTTAACCCAAAACCTCTTGTGGTAGCTGCCTGAGAACCTAGTCTAATTCCTGAAGTAATTGTAGGCTTCGCTACATCAAAAGGAATTCCATTTTTATTACATGTAATATTAGCTTTGCACAAGCTAGTTTCGGCATCTTTTCCAGTAACTTTGAAAGGTCTTAAATCAACTAACATAAGATGGGTATCTGTGCCTCCAGAAAATATTTTAAAACCATTATTTTTCAAAGTTTCAGATAAAATTTTGGCATTTGCAAGAACTGATTTTATATAAGTTTTAAAACCTGGCTGCAAAGCTTCTTGGAAAGCTACAGCTTTTGCAGCTATAACATGCATTAAAGGACCGCCTTGATAACCAGGAAATACTGCAGAATTAATTTTTTTAAAGATATCTTCTCTGTTAGTTAAAATTATACCACCTCTGCCTCCTCTTAAAACTTTATGTGTTGTAGAAGTTACTACGTCAGCATGTTCAATTGGATTTGGGTAACCTTTTCCTGCTACAAGTCCTGAGAAGTGCGCCATATCAACCATAAGATACGCGTTTACTTCGGCAGCGATTTTTTTAAATTTTTTAAAGTCAATAATTCTAGAATACGCACTTCCTCCTGCTATTATAAGTTTTGGTTTGTGTTGTTTAGCTAAATTTTCAATTTGGTCATAATCAATAAGGCCAGTTTCCTTATCAACATCGTAATGAAATGAATTTAACCATTTTCCAGAAAGAGCAACTTTTGCACCGTGCGTTAAGTGACCACCCGAATTCAAACTCATACCAAGTATTGGGTCTCCTGGATTTAAAAGCGCAAGATATACCGCGCCATTAGCTTGTGCACCCGAATGAGGTTGAACATTTGCATATTTGCAATTAAATAATTTTTTAACTCTTTCAATAGCTAGATCTTCGGCTTTATCGACAAACTCACATCCTCCATAATATCTTTTGGACGGGTAACCTTCGGCATATTTATTAGTCATAATTGATCCTTGCGCATCTAAAACTGCTTTTGAAACAATATTTTCAGAAGCTATTAACTCAATATGCTGCTGTTGTCTTTCCAGTTCAAGTTTAATTGAGTTGTACAAATCTGGGTCAGTTTTAGATAAATCGTTATCAAAAAAATTTTGGTATGTGTCAGATAAATATTTGTTTAATTCAGACATAAAAATTAAATTTTGCTAACTCTACGTATATGACGACCGCCTTTAAAATTGGTCTTCATAAATACATTTACACATTTTAAGGCAACATTCTTTTTGGTCAATCTGGCACCCAAAGCCATTACATTTGCATTATTATGCTGTCTACTTAATTTCGTGGATTTAATATCGTAACAAAGTGCAGCTCTTATATTTTTATGTTTATTAGCCGCCATATCCATGCCAATTCCTGATCCACAAACTAATATACCAATCTGATTATTTCTATGTTTTATTTTTTTTGATAGCAAATGAGCAAAATCAGGGTAATCAACCGAATTTGTATTTTTTGTTCCTAAGTCCAAAACTTTTTTCCTCTTTTTTTTCAAAAACCTTTTAATTGTCTCTTTTAACTCGAATCCAGCATGATCTGATGCTAGAATAATTTTTTTTACTTTTATTTTTCTATATGTAGTCACTTATTAAGTTAAAATTTAACTACATATATATAGTATAACAATTTATACCACAATATTTTGATTGAATTTTATGGAAATTAATTGAACTTATAATCTGTTAAACAAGCCACTAAATGGACTCTGTTTTCTTCGCCGCCATTAAAAGCATTATGGTACTTCACATTGTTTGTAATATAAACAGACCCATCAGCAGGTAAATGTTTAGCAACATTTTCTATAACCATAATACAGCCCGGATTTGTTATAATTGGAATGTGAAGCCTTGGCTCTGGATCTCTATGCCAACTTAATGTTGATCTTGGTTCTTTTAATAAAATACGAACTCTTCCCAACTTAAATTTAGATGACAATTTTTCGTATACTTCCTTAAAATAAGTATGTTCGAACTCTTTAACAAACTCTGTATACAAAGTTTCATCAAGAATTTTATCTCTGGCGGCTTCTTTTCCAGTATGATTGGGCTTTGTCCAATAAATTCCTCTAGCATAATTACCTTGCGTAGATTCTGGTTTTCCTGGAATTTGATTTAAACATATAGCCGCAAAATTTTTTATTCCATTTGCGCTATCATAATTTTTTATATTTAAAACTTCTTTAAGTCCAGTTTGAAGTTTTTCAACATCAAATTTTAAATTTTTAACAGTATGAAAATCTTTAAAATCAGCCATATGATCAATTTAATACAATAAGACTACCTTATATATCAATTAATATATATTTAATAGGAAGGATTTGTCGCAATAGAAATACAAATTATAATAATATAAACTTTAAAATTGAAATGAGAATTGTTATCAAATGAAAAAAATAGGTTCATATCCCAGCATCAGATTAAGAAGAAACAGAAAAACTGACTGGTCAAGAAGGTTAGTAAGTGAAAATCAATTATCTTCTAATGATCTTATATGGCCAATATTTCTTAGAGAAGGAAAAAATATCAAAGAACCTATAAAAACAATGCCAGGTGTTTATGTATATACATTGGATAAAATTGAAAATTTAGTTGAAGGAGCTATCAGAAAAAAAATTCCAATGATTGCCCTGTTTCCTAACACGCCTTCAACAAAAAAAAATAAATACGGGTCTGAGGCACTAAATAAGAACAATCTTGTTTGCAAAGCTTTAAGATTAATTAAAAAAAAATATAAAGAAATTGGTGTAATGTGTGATGTAGCTTTAGATCCTTACACAAGTCATGGTCATGATGGAATTTTAAAAAAAAATTATGTAGACAATGATGAAACGATAAAAATTTTGGTTAGGCAATCACTTTTACAAGCCGAAATGGGATGTGATGTAATAGCTCCATCTGACATGATGGATGGAAGAATCGGAGAAATAAGAAAAGCTTTAGACAAAAATGGTTTTAAATTAGTTCAGATATTATCTTATGCTGTCAAATATGCTTCAAATTTTTATGGACCATTTAGAGATGCAATAGGCTCCAAAAAAACATTAAAAAGTGATAAAAAGAATTATCAAATGGACTTTTCTAATTCTAAAGAAGCATTAAGAGAAGTTGCTTTAGATATAAATGAAGGTGCGGATTTTGTTATGGTAAAACCTGGAATGCCATACCTTGATGTAATTACGCAAGTTAAAAATAATTTTAAGATTCCAGTATTTGCATACCAAGTTTCAGGCGAATACAGCATAATAATGAATGGAGTAAATAATAAAATAATTCATGAAAATGCAATAATTGAAAGCTTAATGTCATTTAAAAGAGCTGGCGCTAGTGCAATAGTGACTTATTTCGCTGATCGAATAGCAAATAAATTAAGATAGTAATATACGATTATAAAAAATAATTTTCTAAAATACTTCTTGATAATGGAATCCTGAGTCCGTTTGGTATGATAAAGTTTTCCATTAATAAATTCCTATTAAATTTTAAATTATTTTTAGCACTGTTATTTAAGTCAACTTTTAAGTTAGTCTCGTAGCCCAACTCTTTAATTAATAACAATTCCCAATTTATATAAATTTCTATCCAATTATCAGAATTAAGCTGAATAAGCATTTTTTCAAAAGAATCATAAATTTTTGTGTTAACTTGTCTTTCTGGTAAAAGAATTTTTAATATAGATGAAGCTGATAATATGCAGGTCATTCTTTTCTTATCATCAAAAAATAAAGGTGTGATAGGTTTAATTAGCTCAACTTTAAAATAACCTGATCTATTTTCATTTTTAGATTTCCATTCAACAAGTATTTTATTACCGATTTGAAAATTTTTTTTTTGTTTTCTAGATGACCCTCCGTAAACAATGCCTGTATATTTACCGTGATAAACTGTGAAGACCTCGATAATTAAAGAGTTCTCATCGAAATTGTTTTTGGATAACAAATATCCTTCATCTTGCCAATACATTTTAAAAAATATTAATTGCCTTTAATAATTTTGAAGCTCCATCTTGTTCAGCCCTTTGTTTTGAATTTCCCGCCCCAACAAATTTTTTTGACCCAACAATGGAAACAGAAATTTTATAAATAGGATTATGTCTTGGACCTTGAGAGCTAACCACCCTATAAATTGGAAGTTTTTTGTATTTTTTAAGAGAATATTCTTGCAATTTAGTTTTTGAATCTAAAACCGTAACCCTAGATTTTTTTATATTTTTTCTCCAGATTCTAAGAATAAATTCACTTACATAATTAAAGCCTTGGTCTATATAAATCGCTCCAATTATTGCTTCACAACAATCGCTTATTATTTTTTCGTCTATTTTATCAATCTTTTTGTTTTTGTTTCCTAATATTATATAATTTTGCAAGCCTATAGACCATCCAATCTCACAGCATATTTTTCTATTTACTAAATTTGCAAATCTTTTATCTAACACACCTTCATTTTCTTTTGGATATAAATCAAATAATTTTTTTGACAAAACCAAACCAATTACTCTGTCACCTAGAAATTCTAATTTCTCATTATTTTTTCTTTGATTAGTACTTTTATGTGTCAAAGCTTCAATGAGCAGCGACTGATTGTTAAATTTAATTTTTAAATCCTTTTGAAATTTATTTATATTAGCCATTATAATATTTTTTTAAAAAAACGCTCAGTTCTTATAGAGTTATTCCATTTCCAAAATTTTAAAAAAGATCCTTTTTTAATGTCATTTGAAAAAAAAATTAATCTTGCTTTTCCTACCAAATTATTAAAGTTGACGTAACCAACACTACCAAGAAAACGACTATCTTTTGAACAATCTCTATTATCGCCCATAAAGAAATAATGATTGCCTGGAACCACAAATCTATCACTATTTAACATGCTTCCTTTTTTTCTGTATACAGCCAAATACTTTTTTCCGTTTGGAAGCGTCTCTTCGAAAGAATTGACTTCCATTTCTTCATTTCCACAATTTATAATAAATTTACTATTAGCTATTCTTTTCTCTATTTTTTTATTATTTAAGTACAAATCATTATCTATAATTTGAATAATATCACCGGGTAATCCTATTAGTCTTTTTATATAATCAGTTCTATTGTCTGAGGGAGTTTTAAATACAATGATATCACCCCTTTTTGGTTTGCTAGAAAAAACTCTTTTGTTATAAATTTTTGGACTAAACGGTAGTGAATGTCGACTATAGCCATAAGAATATTTTGAAACAAAAAGACGATCGCCTATTAATAACTCAGGTTCCATTGATGAAGAAGGAATGTAAAACGGCTGAAAAAAAAAGCTTCTTATAATCAAGGCGATTATAAGTGCGTAAAATAAAGTTTTTAAATTTTCAATAATTTTTTTTTTCATTAATTATAGGATATTATGACTGTAGCCTGAGCCCACGGAGCATCATCAGATAAGGATATGTATATAGAGTATTTTTTTGTTTTAATTTTTTTTTTTAAAAATTTTGCAGTCGTTCCTTTCAATTTAATAGAAGGTTTTCCATATTTATCATTTGATATTTCAATATTTTTAAAATTGATACCCTTTCTTATACCTGTGCCTAAAGCTTTACTTAGAGCTTCTTTTGCAGCAAATCTTTTAGCAAAAAAAGTATGTGAATTTTTTCTTTTTTCACAGTAAATTATTTCATTTTTAGAAAAGATTTTATTTTTAAAGTTGCTCCCATTTTTGCTTAAGGATTTTTTCATCCTTTGAACATTTACTATATCTGTTCCAATACCAAATATTTTCATTTTATTTATTAATAATTTTTTTAAATTTTCTGATTGTATTTTTTAAGCCAATAAATAAAGACTCTGCAACAATAAAATGACCAATATTTAATTCAGAAATATTTTTTATTTTTGAAATAAAATATGCCGACTTATAATTTATTCCATGACCCGCATGAACATTCAAGCCTGCGTTTTGTGCATATTGAGCTGCTTTTCTTATCTTTATAAATTCTGATTTTGCATTCTTCCTATCGTTAAGCAGTTTGCAATATTTTCCTGTGTGAATTTCAACACAATCAGCAAACAATTTTTTTGAAAGTAAAATATCTTTTATTTTTGGCTCGACAAATAGCGAAACTCTTATATTTTTATTTTTAAGAGATCTTATCATTTTTTTAATAAAAAATTTTTTTTTATTTAAATTTAATCCTCCTTCTGTAGTTAGTTCCTCTCTTTTTTCTGGTACTATGCATACATAATCAGGTTTATTTCTAAGTGCAATTCTTAACATTTCGTAAGTAGGGGCTATTTCCAAATTAACGGGTATTTTTAATTTTTTTATAATTTTTTTTAAATCATAATCTCTAATATGTCGTCTATCTTCCCTTAGATGTACAGTTATTGAATCTGCGCCATTTTTTTCAGCAAGAAGAGCTGCTCTAAGTGGATCTGGGTAATCTTCACCTCTGGCATTTCTTATTGTGGCAACATGATCTATATTTACTCCAAGTCTTTGTTTTTTCATTATTATAAATTTCTGCTACCTGGTTTAGTAGGATCAATTTTTTTAAGTTCTTCTGGCAAATTGTTTGCTTTGAATGTTTCTATTTCAAACTTTACTTGTGAAATAATTTTATCTTTAATTAAAAGTGAATCATTTGATCTGTCAATAATACAAGCATAACCAATTAAATTTGCACCATTTGCCTTTATTATTTCAGAACATTCTAAAGCAGATTTACCTGTTGTGATTACATCTTCAACTATCAAAACTTTCGAATCGCTTGGAATTGAAAATCCCCTTCTTAAAATTAATTTTTTATCAATTCTTTCTGCAAAAATTGTTTCTAAATTTAATTGTCTACCTATTTCATAACCAACTACAATACCACCTATAGCTGGTGATAAAATAATATCAATTTTATTAAAAAAATTTTTAATTTTTTCTGATAATGAGGAACATATTATTTTTGCCTTTTGCGGGTGACTCAATAACTTGGCGCATTGTATATATTGCTTGCTATGCAGCCCCGAGGAAAGAATAAAGTGTCCCTCTAATAAAGCATTAGTTTCTTTTAAAATTTTTAAAGATTCTTTGTAAGAGAGCATCTTTTTTCCTGTGTCTTATTATAGAAAACTTATACTCTTTTAATTTTAGTTCTCCAATTAAATTTTTGTAATTTTTTAAATCATTAATGTGTATATCGAAAATAAATTCTAAATAGTCCGTCTTTTTATCAATGATTTCCATGTTTATTATATTATTTTGGTGAAAACCTATTAAACCACTAACCTCTCCCAATTTTCCTGGAGCATTTGGAATTTTAATTCTTAAGCTACTAACATATTTTTTTTCTCTTTTAGATTTAATATTTGTTTTGTTTTGCCAATATTTTCTAATTGAAGCTCGGGCTTTGCCTGTTCTTGCGTATGATAGCCATTGAAGAGATGGGAAGGTGTGTTTTGAACCAACAATATTTACTAAATCTCCATTTTTTAAAGTGCTTTGAATAGGAGATCCTCTGCCATTGATTTCACAAGAAATTAAGCTATCTCCTATTTTAGTATGAACCGCATAAGCAAAATCAATTGGAGTTGCTCCTCTGGGTAATTTTATTACTTCACCTTTAGGAGTAAAACAAAATACATAATCTTGAAACATTTGAAGTTTCGTATAATCAAGTGAATGTTCGGTGTTAGTTTCCTTTTCCATAATTTCAACTAAATCTCTCAACCAATCATATTCCTTGAGTGCTAAATGACTAACTTTTTCAGACGATTTATAAACCCAGTGTGAGGCAATTCCTCTTTCGGCAAAATCGTGCATTTGTTTTGTTCTAATTTGAATTTCTATTCTTTCTTTGCTTGGACCAATTACTGCGGTATGAATTGATTTATAACTATTTATTTTAGGTGTTGAAATATAATCTTTAAATCTGCCAGGAATTGTTGACCAATTGCTATGGAATATTCCAAGAGTTTTATAACAAGTTTCTATATCGCTTACTACAACTCGAAAACCTATAATGTCAGTTAGTTGTTCAAGGGAGACTCTTTTTGATTGCATTTTTCTCCATATAGAAAAAGGTGTTTTTTCTCTACCGATAATTTGAGCTTCAACACCCCTTTCTTTTAATGTTTTTTCAAAATTTTTAGAAATTGAGCTAAAATTTTTTTCTCTGCTAGTTTTATTCAAGGAAAGTCTATCTACAATAAGTTTACGAGGATCAGGATTTAATTCTGCAAAAGATAAATCCTCTAATTCATCCCGAATTCTATTCATTCCCATTCTATCTGCAAGAGGTGCATAAATTTCCATAGTCTCTTTTGCTTTTCTTTTTCTCTTGTCTTGATCAGAAACTGAATTTAAAGTCCTCATGTTATGAAGTCTGTCAGCTAATTTAACAAGTAGCACTCTAATATCTTTTGAAGTTGCTAGTATTAATTTTCTAAAATTTTCAGCTCTAGAATTTGATATTATTTTTCCTTCAAGCTGTGATATTTTAGTAACTCCATCTACTAAATCAGCAACTTCTTTTCCAAATTCTTTTTCAACTGTTTGATATGTAGCTTTAGTATCCTCAATAGTATCGTGTAATAAACCAGTGGTAATTGTAGCGCTATCAAGTTTAAGTTCTGTTAAAATAGAAGCGACAGCTACGGGATGAATAATGTAAGGCTCGCCAGCATCCCTTTTTTGGTGCTTGTGCGCTTCAACTGCAAAATTATATGCTTTTGATAAAGTTTCAGGATTAAGAAAACGATTATAATTCTTTACTTTATCAATTAATTCTTTTTGATTTAACATTAAATCATTATATCAATATTTTTTTACCTTTAATATAGAGTTCTTATCTTCATTCGAAAGCTTTTCTATCAAAACATTAATAGGTTCTTTGGTTTTAGGATGTATCCAAGTAGGAATTATTTCTTCAATAGGAAACAAAACAAAATTTCTATTAACAATTTTTTCATGCGGAACGGTAAATTCATGTTTTTGGTATTTAAAATTTAAAATTTGGCTTTTATAATCAATAATATCAATGTCACAAGTTCGAGGATCATTCTTTTTTGACCTCTTCCTTTCAAGTTTTTCTTCTACAAAAATTAGTACTGAAGCTAAATCTGTGGGGGGCAAGTCTGTTTCCGCTAAAACTACAACATTAATAAACTTTGGGTTTTCTTTATTAGGATATGAGGGAGATTCATAATAACTGGATTGTTTTATTATTTTTAATCCATATCCAGACAAAGATGAAATTGCTAAATCAATGTTATCAAATCTATTGCCATATCGAGATTGCAAATTTGAACCTAATCCTAATAAAATCATTTATAATTAACTTGTTTTTCTAAAAAACCTAGATTTTTCTATGTTCCATTCTCTCTTTTTTTTAGTTTGTCGTTTATCATATTGCTTTTTTCCTTTAGCAACAGCTATTTCAACTTTGGCCTTGCCTTTTTTAAAATATAATTTAGTAGGAATTAAGGTATAGCCTTCTCTATTAATTCTTCCCAAAAGTTTATTTATTTCACGTTTATTTAAAAGTAATTTTCTATTACGCTTAGGATCGTGATTGTTATAACTAGATTCCTTGTATGATGGAATGTGCGAATTAACTAAAAAAATCTCTCCCTTGTTATCAAATGCATAAGACTCGGAAATATTTGCTTTTCCATCTCTTAATGATTTTACCTCAGAGCCTTTGAGTACAATTCCTGCCTCAAAAAATTCCTTGAAAAAATAATTGAATTTTGCTTTTCTATTATTAGAAATAATTTTTAAACCGCTTTTGGTTTTTTGAATCATTATTAAATCAGTTTAGCATAAGCCATAGCTGATCTTACTGTTTTTTTTGTTTCTTCGGTAACCTTAACTAAAGGCAACCTAACATCATCAGAAGAAAGATTTAATAAACTAGCTGCATATTTAACTGGACTTGGACTGCTTTCTATAAATAAAGATTTATGAAGGGGCATTAGTTTTTCATTAATTTGTTTTGCTTTAGCAAGCAAATTGCTTTTATTTTTGCTTATAGAAGCTTCTTGAAATTCTGAGCAAAGTTTTGCAGCAACATTTGCTGTTACAGATATACAGCCTACACCGCCTCTCATATTAAATTCCAATGCAGTGCCATCTTCTCCGGACAATTGAATAAAATCTGGACCCATTTTCTTTTTTTGTTGATCTACTCTATCTAAATCTCCCGTAGCATCTTTCACTCCAATAATATTTTTTAATTCGAATAACTTGGCCATTGTATCAACGCTCATATCAACCACTGATCTTGGAGGTATGTTGTATATTATAATTGGTATTGAGCAATTGTCGTTTATCGCCTTAAAATGTTGATACAAACCTTCTTGGGTTGGTTTATTGTAATAAGGTGTGACCACCAAAGCTGCATCGGCTCCTATTTTTTCAGCATACTTTGTAAGAGATATAGCTTCATCAGTAGAATTGGAACCTGTCCCTGCAATAATTGGAATTTTACCTTTGGATTCTTTTACGCATAATTCGATTACTCTTTCATGCTCTTCATGACTCAAGGTTGGCGATTCGCCGGTTGTGCCAGCCGGTACAATGCCCGATGTACCACTTTTAATATGATGGTGAATTAATGAAATATAACAATCCTCATCAAGCTTGTTATTCTTGAACGGGGTAATTAAAGCTACAATTGATCCTTTAAACATAAATCTTTATAA
>CEUZ01052485.1_pt1 | contig 11259 bp, 9 predicted proteins | sample 361511 | NCBI WGS metagenome assembly CEUZ01 (sample SAMEA2622822, study PRJEB7988) | marine metagenome | biome: marine biome (ENVO:00000447); feature: surface water layer (ENVO:00002042); material: "saline water (ENVO:00002010), including plankton (ENVO:xxxxxxxx)" | depth 5 m
AAATGAAAAAAATATTTGTATTAACTGGCGAACCATCAGGAGATAAACTAGCTTCAAAAGTTATTGCCCAACTAAAAAACTCAAAATCAGATATTGAGTACTTGTCTGTAGGTGGCGAATATTTAAAAGCTCAAGGGATTAAATCTCTTTACGATTTAAAAGAAATTACATATCTAGGCTTTACTAAAGTTTTATTAAATATTTTTAAAATTAAGAAAAAAATTAACGAAACTGTTAATGAAATAATCAAATTTAATCCTGATATTTTATTTTCGGTTGACAGTCCCGATTTTACTTTAAGAGTCGCAAAAAAAGTTAAAGAAATAAATTCTAATATCAAAAATGTACATTTTGTTGCTCCCCAAGTATGGGTTTGGCGAGAAAATAGAATTAAAAAATTAAAATTTTTTATTGACCATATTTTATTATTATTTCCTTTTGAAAAAGAGTATTTTGATAGAGAAAACATTAAATCTACATTTACAGGACATCCTTTATTAGAAGAAGTAGCAGACAGTAAAATTGATATAAGCCAGATAATTAAAAATAAAAAAAAAATATTTTCAATTTATCCAGGAAGCAGAATATCAGAAATAAAAGTTTTAATGCCTATTTTAGTAGAATTTGTAAAATTAATGAGAGATAAATATCCAGATATTTTTTTTATCTTTCATTCCACAAAAGAGTATGTTCAGTTAATAAAAAATATTTTAACTAATGAAAAATTTCAAAATTGTGATGTTGTAAGTGACGAAAAAATAAAATCCCATATTCTTAAAAAATCTATTTTCGCAGTTGCAAAATCTGGTACAATTTCTTTGGAAATTTGTAATGCAAAAGTACCATCCGTAATTATTTACAAAATGAGTAAGATAAATTTTTTTATTATTAAAAATCTTGTAAAGATAAAGTCACCAAATATAATTAATATAGCTGCTAATGAAGAAATTATACCTGAACTATTGCAATCGAAATGCAATCCTATTGATATATTTAAAACTGTAGATAAACTTCTAAATGATAAGAGTATTCTAGAAAAACAAATAGCCAAATCACAAAAGATAATAAAAAACTTCAGAAAAGTAAAATCTGCCGAGATAGCAAGTTTAGTTTTACTTGATCAACTTTAATCTTTTAACAATTTCTTTTCTATCGAGTGAAAGTATTATGTTATATAGACCAGGGCCAAATTTAGATCCTGTAAGAGCAATCCTTAGCGGTTGACCCACACCTTTAAAATTTGTTTTATGTTTGTTTATTAGTTCATTGACAATTTTTTCAATAGATTCTTTGTTAATCTTTGTTATTTTTTCATAACCAATAATGAAATCTTTTAAAATTTTCTTGGAATTATCATCTAAAAGTTTAGAATCTTCAGTGGAAATTTTAATATTCTCACTTAGAATATATTGAGCATTTTGATATATATCTTCAAGAGTTTTGGCCTTATTTTTTAAAAAATTCATAGATTTTAACAATGTATTTTCTTTTGAATTATCAATATTTTTTTTAAATTTTTTACAATAAATTTTTAGAAATTCGAATAATTCTTTTTCATTAATATGTTTTATGTAATGTTCATTTAGGGATAATATTCTCGACATATCAAGTTTTGAAGGCGATTTGCCGACACCATTTAAATTAAATAATTTAATACTTTCTTCTAGATTAAAAATCTCCTTATCTTTGTGAGCCCAACCAAGACGTAATAAGTAATTTCTTAGGGCATCTGATAAAATACCTAATTTAATGTAATCATCAATTGTTGAGACTTTATCTCTCTTAGATAATTTTGAGCCACTTTCGCTATGAATTAAAGGTATGTGAGCAAATTCTGGCAACTTCCAATTCATAGCTTCATAAATTTGTTTTTGTTTAAAAGTATTTATTTTGTGATCATCTCCTCTAATAACATGTGTGATATTCATTAAATGATCATCAACTACAGCAGATAATTGGTAAGTTGGACTTCCGTCTTTTCTTAAAATAACAAAATCTTCTATTATAGAATTTGATATGCTTACTTCACCTTGTACTAAATCTTTAACTGTAGTATTTCCACTAATTTTGCTTTTGAATCTTATTACAGGATTAATATTTCCTGGGATTTTAAGATCCTCAGGATCTCTCCATTTTCTGTTATATATGTAAGGTATTCCTTTTTTTTTAGCCTTTTCTTTCTGTTCTTTTATTTCTTCTTCAGAACAATAACATTTATAAGCAAAACCTTTTTTGAGTAGTTCTGAAGCAACTTTTGTATGCTTATCAATTTTTTGAGATTGTATATATTCTTTTTCATCATATTCTATTCCAATCCATTTTAATGATTGAATTATTTGATTTTTATACTCATCTTTTGATCTTTCTTTATCTGTGTCTTCAATTCTCAAATAAAATTTTCCATTGTTATTTTTTGAAAATAGCCAATTAAAAAGAGCTGTTCTAACACCACCAATATGCAATGGTCCAGTTGGAGATGGAGCAAATCTTGTTGCTACTAAACTCATAAATTATTATTAGACTATTTTATTGAAAGTTTCTATATAAAGATACCAAGACTCCTTGAACCTTTACTCTATCAGGTCCAAAAATTTTAGTTTCGTATCTCTTGTTTGCACTTTCGAGTGCTACAACTTTGCCTTTTTTTCTTATTCTTTTTAACATAGCTTCATTATCATCAATTAAAGCTACTACTATTTGACCGTTGTTTGCTGTATTTGTTTTTTTAACAATTACAGTATCTCCGTCGTTTATTCCAGCTTCAATCATTGAGTCTCCTGAAACTTTTAGACCAAAATGCTCACCATTTTTATTAAGTTCTTCTGGCAAACTTACTCTACTAACTTCGTTTTGTATTGCTTCTATAGGGGTGCCGGCTGCAATTTGACCCAACACGGGTATGTCACGTACACTTTTTTTATTTTTTGAAGAATCTAAACCTCCTTTAATTACACTTGGAGAAAAGGAATTGTATATGTCATTAGCACTGGCAGTTTCAGGTAATTTTAAAACTTCCAAAGCCCTAGCTTTATGAGCTAATCTTCTTATAAAACCTCTTTCTTCTAAAGCAGATATCAGTCTGTGTATACCCGATTTAGATTTGAGATTTAGTGAGTTTTTCATTTCTTCATAAGACGGTGAAACACCACTTGATCTAATTTTTTTATTTATGAATAAAAGTAAATTTTTCTGTTTTTTTGTTAGCATAGAACAAATATCGTACATTTATTGTTCTATAAAAGTTCTAATTCTAAATCAATGTGAAAAAAGCCTTATATTTAAAGACTTATTTGAGTAAAATTCTTAAGTTTTGAAGCGATATCATTATTTTTGAGAAGTGATTCACCAATAAGAAAATTATAAATTTTAGCATTTTTTATTATAAATTTAATTTCTTCAGACGAATGAATACCACTTTCACAAATTACAGGGTTCTTATGCGAGTTGAGTATTTTTGAAAGCTTGATCGATGTATCTAGCGAAATTTCTAAGGATTTTAAATTTCTGTTGTTTATTCCTATAATTGAATCTTCAAAATTTAAAGCAGCTTCAGCTTCATTTTCTGAATGCACTTCAATTAAAGTCGAAATATTTAAATCTTTTGCAGCTTGATATAGATCTATAGCAAGTTTTTTATCTACAGCAGAAAGAATAATTAAAATACAATCAGCGCCATAACTTTTTGCTAAAGCTACTTGATAGGTATCTATAAAAAAATCCTTACATAAAATAGGTATTTTATAATTTTTTTTTATATTTTTTATATGATTCAATTCACCAAGAAAAAAATTCTCTTCTGTAAGCACTGAAATACAACTAGCGCCATTAGATACATAAATTTTTGCTATAGATACAGGGTCAAAATTTTTTACTATAACACCAGCGGATGGACTAGCTTTTTTAATTTCAGCAATAATGGAAATTTGTTTTTTAATATCCCTTTCCTTAAGTGTACTTTTAAAATTTAAAAAATTTTCTTTAGAATTATTTATATATTCGAAAAGTTTATTTTCACTATACTTTTTCTTATATATTTTTAATCTCTCTTTTTTTTGATCAACGATTTCTTCTAATATATTTCTCATTTAAAAGGTTTGAATTTTTTTAAGATGTGTCAAAGCTTTATCAGATTCTAAATGCTTTTTTGAATACTCATAAGCTTCTTCAAATTTATCAAATTTATTACTAACCACTAAGGCGGCAGCAGAGTTTAAGCTAACTGCTTCTGAAAATTCATTTTTATTTCCACTAAAAATGTCTATAATTTTATTGGCATTATAATCAGCATCTTGACCTTTTAAATTATTAGGATCATTAAATTTTATTCCAATCTTTTTAGGGTCAATTTTAAATTCTTTAATTTCATTATTTTTTAATTCAATTATATTAGTTACTGCAAAAGGTGAAATTTCATCCATTCCATCTTCGCTATGCAATATCCATGCATGTTTAGATTTTAAATTTTTTAAAGCTTCAGCAAAGGGGATTAACCATTTTTTTGCAAAAACACCAACTACCTGTCTTTTTACATTTGCGGGACTACTTAAAGGTCCAAGTAAATTAAAAATAGTTCTTGAACCTATTTTTTTTCTTATGGGAGCAACATATTTCATAGTAAGATGATAATTAGGAGCGAACATAAAACCAAAATTGTTCTTTTCTATACTTTTTACGACACCATCGGCTTGTAAATTAATATTAATTTTCAATCTTTCCAAAACATCTGCCGAACCACATTTTGATGATAAAGCTTTATTTCCGTGTTTGGCAACTTTTATTCCCATACTTGCAAGAAGTAGAGCCGAAGCAGTAGATATATTTAAGGTATTCTTTCCATCTCCTCCTGTGCCACAGGTATCTATAATTTCTTCTACTGTTTGGACTTTTAGAGCTTTCTCTCTCAAAACGTACACTCCACCTGCTATTTCTTCTGACGTTTCTCCTTTTTTAGATAGATTAACTAGAAAACTAAAAATTAGATTTTCTCCCATATTTCCACTCATTATATCGAGGAAAATTTTTTTACTTTCTTCAAAAGTAAGGTTTTTACCTTTTGCAATATCTTTAATTAATTGTTCAGATTTACTCATATACAATTCAATAACTTAAAAAATTTTTTAATAATCTCATGCCCTCCGGCGTTTTTATACTTTCCGGGTGGAATTGGACACCATGTACATTATATTTTTTATGCATTATTCCCATAATTATTTTATCACTAGTTTCTGCAGTAACAATTAGTTCTTTGCTTAGATTTTTTCTATCTATAATTAAACTATGATATCTAGTAGCTGATATTGTTTTTTTTATGCCATTAAAAATACCCATATTATTATGTTTAATATAACTGGTTTTTCCATGCATTAATTTTTTTGCAATAATTATTTTGGAATTAAATGCTTGTCCTATGATTTGATGACCCAGACACACACCTAGAATTGGTATAGTTTTATAAAAGCGCTTAACTATTTTAATGCAGTTACCGGCCTGGCTAGGATTGCCTGGTCCTGGCGATATAACAATTTTTTGATATTTGCTACTTATAATTTTGTTGATTTGAATTTTATCATTTCTGTAAATTTCTACTTTGCATTTAAGCGCTGAAAGATAATGGTATAAATTAAAAGTAAAACTGTCGTAGTTGTCTATAAGTAATATTTTCATTCTCAAATTAAAGAGTTAATTAATGCTTTTGCTTTATTTACAGTCTCCAAATATTCTTTTTCGGGAACACTATCAGCTACAATTCCAGCACCAGACTGTATATAAAATTTATTATTCTTTATGAGAGCTGTTCTTAATGCAATACAAGTATCAAAATTTTTATTTGATGAAAAATATCCAATTGAACCTGCATACATTTTTCTTTTAGATTTTTCGAGTTCATCAATAATTTCCATTGCTCTAATTTTAGGAGCACCAGTAACTGTTCCAGCAGGAAAGCCAGCAAGCATAGTATCTAATTGAGCATGCTTCTTATCAAAATCTCCCTCCACATTAGACACAATATGCATTACATGCGAATATTTTTCGATTTTAAAGTTTTCTGTAACCTTAACAGTATTAATTTTTGAAACTTTACCTACGTCATTTCTTCCCAAGTCTAAAAGCATCAAATGTTCAGACAACTCCTTTTTATCATTTAGAAGTTGTTTTCTATAAAATTCATCTTTTTTGTAACTAGATCCTCTAGGTCGTGTTCCGGCAATAGGCCTTACTGTGACTTTATTTTTTCTTAATCTTACTAATATTTCAGGACTACTACCTATAATTTGAAAATCATCATAATTGAAAAAAAACATGAAAGGTGAAGGATTAGTTTTCCTTAATTTTTTATAAATTTCTAAAGGAGTTTTTGTTAATTTTGTTTCAAATCTTTGGCTTAATACTACCTGGAAAATATCACCTTTTTTAATATATTGTTTTGCTTTTAAAACCATACTTTTAAATTTTTTTTTAGATATATTTGATTTGACTAAAACTTTATTTTTTTTAATTTTTTTGTTTAATTTTAAGTATTCAAAATTCAAAGTTAAATTTTTTAAAAATCCAATTTTCTTTTTTTGTTCTGAATAATACTTGTCATAATTTTTTATTTTTTCGTCTGAATAACAATTAATTATAAAATAAATTTTTTTAAGGAGATTATCATGAATTATAATAGTCTTAGGTCTCATTAAGCGTATATCAGGTATTTTCAGATCTTCTGAGCATTTATCAGGTATTTTTTCTATATATCGAATAATATCATAGGAAAAATATCCTACTAAAAGTGAAGAAAGAGGGGGAGTATTTTTAGGTAATTTGAAGCTAAAATTCTCAATAAGCTTTTTTAAAAAAACATAGGGTTCGCTTTTTATTAGACGTTTTTTTTTGTTTTGTATTATTTGAATTTTATTTTTATTGAATTCCCAAATTTTGTCCGGGTCGGCACCTATAATTGTATAACGACCTCTTACAGTTCTTTTTTCAACAGATTCAAAAATAAAACTATTTTTTTTTATTAAAAAGTTATTAATAATATTTTCGATAATCTTGTTATTTTTAAATTTTATTGAATGAAAAAGTATTTGATTTATTTTTTTTTCATGACTTTTTTTAAAATTTAAAAAATTTGGTGTTATTTTCATTTATAAAAGTTTTTGACTCTATTAAGTGATTTGTAATTAATGTCGACTTCATATTTATTTTTGAGGAAAGAATCATAAGAACTATAAAGATCATTAATAATTCTCAATTTAGTTATTTTTTTATATTTTTCATATTCTTTTGAACTTTCTTCGATTTTTTTATGCAAAACTTTATCAACATAAATTAAATAACTTTCTGTTAGGGTCATATCAGTAACTAAAGATATTTTTTTTTCGGGTGTTGAATAAACTTGGTCAATTAATTCTTTTTTTAATAATTTAACATCATTTTTATCTTTAATAATAATTTTTTTAGCAGTGATGTTATTATCTTTTGTAATTTTATTAAAATCTAATTTTTTAAAACTATCTTTATTAATTTTGTTTACTATTTCTGATAATAAACTTCTTTTTTTTTCATTAGTAAGGTTTTTAATAATTGCTTCTTTTACATAAGGATCATTTACTTTTCTTTGTATATTTTCTGTTTTAATAACTTCTAAAATAAAATATTTATTTTCGGCCTCAGTCAAAAAAGTTTTTTCACCTGAATCTGAATTATAAACTATTTTAATTAGATCTTTAGGAAAGTTCGAGAGCTCGTTATATGTTTTGTCTTTTCCATTCGCATCAAAACTAACAATTGCTGGAATATCTAAATTAAATTTGTTTTGTATGTGGTTCAAATTTTTTCCTTCTGCAATTAAATCATCAATTTCATCAATTTTCTTAAAAAATAAATCATCATATTCCTGACTTTCAGATAAGTTTTGGGGATTAAGTTCTTTAAAATGAACAGTTTTATAAACTTCAACAAATTTATCTATATTTTTTTTAAAGTAATTTTCAATATGATTGCTCGTGAAGTTTAAATTTTTTTTAAAAATTTCATTCAGATCTACAATTTCAATAGATCTTTCCTGGTTTATTTTATCATAATCTAAATTAATTGAAAAACTTGAAGGAATTATTCCTCCTCCTATAAGTGTAAACAATTGTTCTTTTTCAATTTGTCTTAACATATTTGCTTCAAAATTTACTACATTTAAATTATTTTCTAACAAAAACTTTGAATATTCTATTTTTGAAAATTTGTTATTTCTTTTAAATGCTTTTTCATTTTTAATAATTTCACTTAATGCTTTGTCTGTAACAACAATACCCAAAGATTTAATTTCTTTTGATATTAATATTTCACCGATAAATCTAGAAAGTAAATTTTCAATTGATTTTTCATTTATAGTTTCTCGTTCTGGATTTGGAGCGTTGTATTTTAGCCAATCAATAAAATCTTGAGTAGAAACTTTTTCTTTTCCAACTTTTACTATCGTATTTTGATTTCCTGTAGAAAATACATCTCCCATGCCCCAAAAAATGAAGGGTATAGCAACTATTATTAAAAATATTTTAGCAAAGATTGACGATGAGAATTTTCTTATTGTGCTTAGCATTTTAATTAAAACTTATTTATTTTATTGTTATATAATTAGATAGTCTATAAATTAAAATTTATACCATGACAAATAAATTAAAGTATTTTGTTGGAAATTGGAAAATGTTTGGCCATTTTGGCTCAATAAAAATCATTTATCAGATTCAGCATCTTTATAAAAAATTTAGATTAAGCAAGAAAAAAAATAAGATTATTTTTTGTGTACCAAATACCTTAATTTCATATTTTTCAAAAAAATTAAAATCAAAATCTATCATTATTGGAGCTCAAAATTGTACACACCATGAAAATTATGGACCTTTTACAGGATCAGTCAGCGCTTCAATGCTTAAAAATGTGGGAGCTAAGTACATAATATTAGGTCATTCCGAAAACAGATCATCAGGTGATAGCAATTATTTAATTAAAAAAAAAATCAAGTTGGCGCTAAATGAAAAATTAAATATTATTTTTTGTATTGGAGAATCTAAAAAAGATAGAAAAAAAATATTCGCTGTTTTAAAAAAACAATTAAAAGGTTCTCTTCCAAAAAAATATGATTTTAACAAAATTATTTTTGCCTATGAGCCAATTTGGTCGATTGGCACTGGCAAAATACCTAAAGCTAATGATTTGATTAAAATTTTCAACTTCATAAAAAAAAATATTAAAAAAACTTTTAAAACCAAAAAGTATCCGATTGTTTTGTATGGAGGTTCAGTAAATGGTAAAAATATAAGAATTTTTTCATCAGTTTCTCAAATTGATGGTTTTTTAATTGGAGGCGCTTCACAATCATCAAAAAAATTCATTGATATAATAAAAAATTACTATAAATAACGATCATGGAAAATATTCTTTTAACATTTAATGTAATTTTAGCTATCTTGTTAGTTATTGTTGTTCTCTTACAAAAATCTGAAGGAGGGGCATTAGGCCTAGGAGCTTCACAAGATAGTTTTGTCTCATCAAGATCTGCAGGAAATTTTTTAACTAAAGCTACAGCAGTGTTGGCTACATTGTTTATAATAACGAGCATTTCTTTAACAATATTATCTAATAAGCAAATTTCGGGTACCTCTGTATTGGAAAAAACTGAAGAAAAACAAGATAGCTCGGAACCAACTATTCCTAAATCAGAATAGTATTTTTACTTTTATTTTTTTTTTAAATCTGTTAGAGTGTACTTCCATGGCGCGATATATATTTGTCACTGGCGGCGTGGTTTCATCACTAGGAAAGGGATTATCATCAGCTTCGTTAGCTGCTTTGTTACAGTTGAGAGGTTTTAAAGTTAGAATACGTAAATTAGATCCTTACTTAAATGTAGATCCCGGTACAATGAATCCATTTCAACATGGAGAAGTTTTCGTAACTGATGATGGTGCAGAAACAGATTTGGATATCGGTCACTACGAAAGATTTACAGGAATTTCAGCTAGAAAATCAGACAACATTACAACAGGTGGAATTTATAGTGATATAATAAAAAAAGAAAGAAAAGGTGATTACTTGGGAGGAACAGTCCAAGTTGTTCCTCATGTTACTGACCGTATTAAAAAATTTATATCTCAGGATGTTAAAGATGAAGATTTTATAATTTGTGAAATTGGTGGAACAGTAGGAGACATTGAAAGCTTACCTTTCTTAGAGGCAATTAGACAATTTTCAAACGATATAGGAAAAAAAAATAGTTTATTTATTCACCTAACTTTGGTTCCTTATCTTAAAGCTTCTGGTGAGTTAAAAACTAAACCGACACAACATTCAGTTAAAGAATTAAGAAGTTTAGGTATTCAGCCAGATATAATTATATGTAGATCCGAAAAACAAATCCCAAAAGCAGAAAGAAAAAAAATATCTTTATTTTGTAACGTTCATATTAATAACGTTATTGAAACAGTAGATGTACGAACAATATATGAGGCGCCCATCAGTTTTCATAAGGAAAAATTTGATGAAAGAGTATTATCATATTTTAATATTAAAAGTAAAAAAGCACCTAACCTTATAAAATGGAAAAATATTACCTCAAAAGTTTTAGGATCAAGAAAAAATGTAAATATTGGTATTATAGGTAAATATGTTAATCTTAAGGATGCATATAAATCATTGGATGAAGCTCTTATACATGGAGGAATATCAAATAATTTAAAGGTAAATTTAACCAGAATTGATTCCGAAAATTTAAAAGTTGAGAACGTCAAAACATCACTTAAAAATGTAACAGGAATTCTTATTCCTGGAGGCTTTGGTAAAAGAGGTAGCGAGGGTAAGATTGCTGCCATAAAATATGCAAGATTGAACCGTATACCTTTCTTTGGAATTTGTTTTGGCATGCAAATGGCTGTGATTGAGGCAGCAAGGAATTTATTAAATATCAAAAATGCTTCAACAAGTGAATTTGGAAATAATTGTACAGCAGTTGTTGGTTTATTGGAAGAATGGCACAAAGGTAAGAAAATAATAAAAGGAAGTAACAGAGATTTAGGCGGAACTATGAGATTAGGTTTATTTGATGCAATATTAAAAAATAACTCCTTGATATCTAAAATATATTCTTCAAAAAAGATTAAAGAAAGACACAGGCATAGATATGAGGTAAATATTAAATATAAAGATGATTTTGAAAAAAAAGGATTAATCTTTTCTGCTTTATCACCAGATGGAATGCTTCCAGAAATAATCGAATTAAAA
>CEUZ01064351.1_pt1 | contig 11250 bp, 12 predicted proteins | sample 361511 | NCBI WGS metagenome assembly CEUZ01 (sample SAMEA2622822, study PRJEB7988) | marine metagenome | biome: marine biome (ENVO:00000447); feature: surface water layer (ENVO:00002042); material: "saline water (ENVO:00002010), including plankton (ENVO:xxxxxxxx)" | depth 5 m
TTATAATGACGTACCGAGGGTTCGAATCCCTCCCTCACCGCCATTATATTTACTTTAATATAAAGGATCATCTTTAAAGAAATCTTTAAGATATATTGGTTTTTGTGACAAAATGTATCTATATACATTAAAATTTTCTAAAACACGTTGAACATAATTTCTTGTTTCTTTAAATCTAATTAATTCTATCCAATCAACATAATTAATTTCATCTTTTTGAGGATTTTTATTTATTTTTTTCCATTGTTTAACTCTTTTAGGTCCAGCGTTATAGGCTGCTATGGAAAAAGGATATGCACCATCATATTCTAAAATAAGACCAGCAATATAAAATGATCCTAAATTAATATTGTACTCAGGACTTTTAGTTAATTTACTTTTTGAATATCCTAGTTTTGCTTGTTTTGAAACTGTCTTTGCTGTGTAAGGCATTAGCTGCATTAAACCTTGTGCACCTACACGGCTTCTAGCAGACGTGTCAAACTCACTTTCCTGTCTTATAATTGATAATATAAGTGCAGGGTTAGGAATTTTTCTTCCACCTACATTTGTTGGTACACTAATTATCGGATAATTATATTTATTATGAAATCTTTTTTGATATGAAGCAATTTTTGATACTTGAATTGAGAAATCAAATCTAGAAATATCTGTTGCCAATTTAGCAGCCAAAACTTCACTGCCTTTTTCAATATTATCGTTGGCTAAATACCTCAATATATGTTTGGTATATTTATCTTTTTTTAATATATCCAACAAATGAACTATTGCTACCAATTTATATTTATAAAAAGCTTCTGCATATTCTTTATCAATAGTTAATGAGTCTTTTAATTCAAATTTTTCATTGGGTTTAATTTTTAAATGAGACAGCTGTCCATAATATGTGGTTAAATATTTTGATCCTTCTAAATACCATTTAGCTGCCTCTTCTTTATTGTTTAGCTTTTCGTATGTTCTTCCTAACCAATATGCTCCTCTTGTTACACTTATCGGATATCCAACATTTTTATAAAATTTTAAAAAATGATTTTTAGCTAACAAAGGATCGTTTAAAAAACTTAATGCAATCCATCCACTTATCCACTCAGCTTCAGCTAATTCTGGGCTTTCGTTTAAACCGTGCTTACTTGTTAGTTTATAAGCTGTTTCATATTTTTTTTTATAAATCAAAGATCTTGCTAAAATTAATCTTTCAATCCACCATTTATCAGGTCTAACCATATAATCTTTTGTATTATTTATATTTAGTAAAATTTCAAGTGAACTATCAACTCTTCCTCTTTTTCTTCTCCATTTCAATCTATCATAATTTAAACCAGAATTATTTTTTAAATTTTTGGGTACTTTTTTTATAGCAGTATCGACGCCATATGATTTACTCATTAATAGCTGTCTTGCTGTATATAAAAGTTGATAATCTTTCGGAAGATATCTAATTATTCTTTTTAAATCCCAATATTTATTTTCCCACGCTAAGTAATCAGCTCTATATAAATAATCTTCTGAATTTAAATATTTCTTAAACTTTTTTCTAAAATAAATTAAATCATTTTTGCTTAGGTCGGCTCTAATAAAGCCTTTTTTAATCAAATTTCTACCTTCAATCTCTTTTCCATTTTTAACTAAAGCTTCACCTAATATCATTTCACCATAACCACTTAGAACTTCGTGTTTATTAAACCAATTTATAATTTCATTAGAAGAAAGGTATTTAGATGATATTTTGTGCTCAGCTAAATATTTAATTCTATCTATTCTTGGATAGTTTTTAACTCTTTCGATAAATTGTTTATATTCAGTGAATGTAGCTCTGTTTCCTGTAGTTAATAGATGTCTCCATTGAATAAAATCATAAATTGACTTGGCTCTTGCTTTTAAAGCAACCTTTTTTGCATCATCCCAATTTCCTTTTTCCATAAATTTGATTGCTTGTTTGGCATAATTAATATCTCTATCACTATAATATATTGATTTTTTTTTAGCTTGAGCTCTCTTTTTTTTTACAATTAAAGGTTTATTTTTAGGTATTATTACACCATTAATTTTTGATATTAAATTTTTTGATATTTTTGTTTCAGTTTTTTCAATTTTTTGATCAATTTTTTTAGATGGTTTATTTTTAGGTACTATAATATTTGCTAAAATCTCATTATTTTTTTTTACTCCTATAGAAGGTTTTATTAATGGTAATATTAATTGGTCTGAAAAAGCTAATTGAAAATTGATTAAAAAAAAGATAGTTGTTATGATAATTTTTATTAGTTTAATTGACATTATTTTTTAAAATAAAAAAACAATTTATGTTATAAATATTTATGTTTAAAGGTTCAAATGTTGCTTTAGTAACTCCGTTTAAAGATAATAAACTTGACGAAGAAGCTTATATAAAGCTTATCAATTTTCATTTAGAAAACAACACTAATGGCCTTGTGCCAGCAGGTACAACGGGAGAATCGCCCACTTTGTCTCATGCTGAGCATGAAAGAGTAATTGAATTATGTATTAAAGAGGCAAATGGAAGAATACCAGTAATAGCTGGAACAGGATCGAATTCCACAGAAGAAGCAGTTGATCTCACAAAACATGCTGAAAAGGCAGGAGCAGATGGAGTACTTGTTGTTACTCCATATTATAATAAACCTACTCAAGAGGGTTTATTTCAACATTATAAAGCTATAAATGATAATACAAGTCTTCCCATTATAATTTATAATATTCCAGGCAGGTGTGTGATAGATATGACCGTTGATACAATGGCACGATTATTTGAACTTAAAAATATTGCTGGAGTTAAAGACGCGACTGGTGATTTGAATAGACTTGATCAAACAATAAAAAAATTAGGATCTGAGTTTATACAGCTTACTGGAGAAGATGGACTGGCATTTGAATTTAATAAAAGAGGTGGGGTTGGAATTATTTCTGTAACAGCAAACATTGCACCTAAATTATGTTCAGATATGCAAAAGTATTCTAAATCACAAAGTAAAGATGAATTTAAAGAAGCTGAAAGAATTGACAATTTACTTCAACCTGTTCATAAGGCATTATTTGTTGAAAGCAATCCATCACCTGTTAAATATGCAGCAAAAATTCTTGGTTTATGTGATGATGCTGTAAGATTGCCTTTAGTTAAAATTATGGAATCAACGAAGGTTAAGGTAAAAAAATCTTTAGTATCGGCTAAATTAATAAATGAATAAAAAAACCGTAAGTGGTTTAAAAATTATAACTATAAATAGAAAAGCATCCTATAATTATTTCTTAAAAGACATATTTGAAGCTGGTATTGTTTTAAAAGGATCAGAAATTAAATCTGTTAGATCAGGAAAAATTAATATTACCGATTCATATGCCATAGATAAATATGGTGAAATATTTTTAGTTAATTCTCACATACCTGTTTATAAAGAAGCAAGTTATTCAAATCACAATCCATATTCTGAAAGAAAGTTGCTCCTGAAGAAAAAAGAAATCAATAAATTAATGGGTAAAATTAATGAAGAAGGTCTAACAATTGTGCCTACAAAAATGTATTTTAAGAAAGGCAAAGCGAAAATAGAAATAGCTGTCGCTAAAGGAAAAAAGCATTTTGATAAGCGACAAACAAAAAAGACAAGAGATTGGAACCGTGAAAAATCAAGATATTTTAGAAAATCAAGTTAATAAAGCCTACCTAGCATTGGGTTCGAATTTAGGAGATAAAAAGAAAAATTTAATAATATCAAAATATTTAATATCTTCACTGGGTATAAATATTTTAAAAACATCTTCATTTTACGAAAGTAAATCTTGGCCAAATAAAAGATTTCCTACTTATATAAATGTAGTAATTTTAATTAAAACATCATTAGGATTATTAGAATTATTTAATAAAATTAAAAATATAGAAAAATATATGGGTAGAACTAAAACTCCTAAAAATTATCCTAGAATTTGTGATATAGACATAATCGATTTCAATGGCGTACATAAAAATATAAGCACATCATATAACGAAATAACAATTCCACACCCCAGAATGCATAAAAGAAATTTTGTATTAATTCCTTTATACGAAATTAATAAAAAATGGATTCATTCGAAATTCAAAAAAAACATTGCTAAATTAATATCAAATCTATCTAATAATGATTTAAGAGGTGTTAAAATCGTATAATTTAATGATATAAGATAATTATGTTAAAATCAGATGAATTAATAAATAAAGTAAAATCCTATAACAAATTTCTTAATCCGGAAACTTTATCAAAAGCTTACAATTTTGCTCTTAAGGCGCATGAAAAACAAAAAAGAGACGAAGGATCTCCTTACATAATACATCCCATTGCAGTTGCAAATATACTAACGGATTTAAAATTGGATAGTGCAACAATTGCTACAGGTCTTCTCCATGATACTATTGAAGATACTCACGCAACATATAAAACAATAGAAAGTGAATTTGGAAAAGAGGTAGCGGATTTAGTTGATGGAGTAACAAAAATCTCAGAATTTGAAAATCAAGCAATTTCTAACTCAAAGGCTGAAAATTTTAGAAAACTAATTTTGGCAACTTCAAAAGATATAAGAGTATTGCTAGTAAAACTTGCAGATAGACTTCATAATATGAGAACAATTAATTATGTTTTAGATAAAAAAAAACAAATTAGAAAAGCAAAAGAAACTATGGAAATTTATGCCCCATTAGCTGATAGAATGGGCATGCATAGAATAAGAGATGAACTTGAAGATTTATCTTTTGAAGTTTTAAATTCTGAGGCAAGATTGTTAATAAAAAACAGATTAGACAACATTAAAGAAAATAATCTAATAAATTTTAATAATATTTCTAATGAGTTTAATAAAATTTTAAGTGAAAAAGGTGTTTCCACAAAGATTATTGGTAGAGAAAAAACTCCATTTTCAATCTGGAGAAAAATTCAAAAAAAAAGAACTTCTTTAGAGCAAATTACTGACATCATAGGTTTCAGGATGATTCTTGCTACCATTGATGATTGTTATAAGGCTCTGGGAATTTTACATAACAAATGGAATTGTATACCTGGAAGATTCAAAGACTACATATCTTCTCCTAAAATAAATAAATACCAATCTATACATACTTCTATTATTGGACCAAATAAAAGACCTATTGAAATTCAATTAAGAACAATGCAAATGCATGAATTTGCTGAAAGAGGCATAGCGGCTCACTGGAAATATAAATCTTCAGAAAAGTTTAATTCTTTAACTTGGAAAGAATATGATTGGTTAGCTGATTTAGTTGAAATAATCGACAAAAATGAAAACCCCGAAGATTTTTATGAGTATACAAAACTACAAATGTTCCAAGAAAACGTTTTTTGTTTTACCCCAAAAGGTTCAATTATAAAACTACCAAAAGATGCTACTCCCATAGATTTTGCTTATGCTGTTCATACTCAAGTAGGGGATACAGCTATAGGATGTAAAATTAATGGAAAAGAAAGTCCATTACAATCAATTTTAACAAATGGCGATGTAATTAAAATATTAACATCAAAAAATGTTTCGCCATCCTTACATTGGTTAAGTACCACAAAAACAGGAAAAGCTAGAGCTTCTATAAGAAGATATTGGCAATACAGAGAAAACGCAAAACCCACAAAAGATAAGAAATATAATACTACACTTTGGATATCATTACATGATCAGCCAGGGAAATTAGGAGATGTTACAACTATGATTGGTGTTAATAATGTTAACATTTCTAGTGTAGAAATGGTCGAAAAAACCAATAATACAATCAATTTTAAATTTAATTTGATTATTCATGACTTGAAGAACTTTACAAAACTTATTAGTGAGCTAAAACAAAAACAATATAACTTCAAAATAATAAGACATAAAAACAAAAAATATGCTTTCTTTAAAAAAATCTTTGGCGGTTTTAAAAAAAACTAAAGCTTTATTGGAAGGTCATTTTATTTTATCTTCAGGATTACATTCATCAAAATATGTCCAATGTGCCAAACTATTAAGTTATCCAAATTTGTCAAAAAATTTTTGTTTATCTCTTAGCAAAAAAATAAAAAAGAAAATTAAAAAAATAGATTTAATTGTTGCTCCAGCAATAGGTGGTATTGTTATAGGATATGAAATTGGCAGATTATTAAAAAAAGAAACTATATTCTGTGAAAGAGTTAATGGAAAATTTAATTTTAGAAGAGGATTTTCAATTAAGAAAAATTCAAGAGTTTTAATAGTTGAAGATGTAATTACAACGGGAAAATCAAGCATTGAATGTTTGAATTTAATAAAAAAATATAAAGCTAATGTGGTAGGTTTTTCTTGTTTAATTGATAGATCAGAAAAAAAAAAATTAAAAATAAAAAAAAAAATTATATCCCAAGTTAAATTGACTATACCAACATTTACAAAAAAAAATCTTCCTGAATTCTTAAAAAAAATTCCTATAAATAAACCTGGAAGTAGATTTTTAAAATGAGTATCAGACTAGGTGTTAATATAGATCATGTTGCTACTATAAGAAATGCACGTGGTGAAACTCATCCAGATCCTTACATCTCAGCAAAAAAAGTAATTCTTTATGGTGGAAGTTCTGTAACCATTCATTTAAGAGAAGACAGAAGACATATTATCGACAGAGATTTAAAAGTTATATCTTCTAATAAAAAAATTCCTCTTAATTTAGAAATATCCTCAAATTTAAAAATGCTAAATATTGCATTAAAATATAAACCAGATTTTGTTTGCATAGTTCCTGAAAATAGAAAAGAAATTACTACCGAAGGAGGCTTGAACTTAAAAAAAAATTTTAAAAAAATAAAAAAGATTATTTATATCTTAAATAAAAAAAATATTAGAACTAGCTTATTTATTAACCCATCTGTTTCTGATGTTAATTTGTCTAAAAAAATTGATGCAAAATGTATAGAAATACACACAGGTAGAATTTCAAATCTAATTAAAAATAATAAAAATTATAAAAATGAGTTAAAAAAAATTAAAAATTGCTCTAAACTTGCAAAAACTATTGGTCTAGAAGTACATGCCGGTCATGGAATTGATTATAGAACTGCAAAGATCCTTTCTAAAATAAGAGAAATCGATGAATATAATATTGGACATTTTATTATTGGCGAGTCTGTTATTTATGGCTTAAAAAAAATTATCCAAAATTTTAAAAAAATTATAAAATAATGAAAATAATTGGAAACGGTGTAGATATAATTAATAACAAAAGAATCGAAAAATCATTAAAATTAAATGGATTTATAGATAGAATATTTACAAAATATGAAATTAAAGAATCTAATAAGTTAAAAAATAAAACTAATTATTTTGCTAAAAGATTTGCAGCTAAAGAGGCTTTTGTTAAGGCTCTAGGCTCAGGTTTTAGAAATAATATTAACTTTTCTGATATTGAAGTTAAAAATAATAAAAAAGGAAAACCCTTAGTTATATTGTCCAATAAAATTAATAAGTATATAAAAAGAAAACTTAAGGTTAGTAAATATAAAATTTATCTCTCATTGTCAGATGAAAAAAAATATTCAATTGCATATGTAATTATTAATAAAATAAAATGACTAAGAAATTTTTTACAGATAATTTTAAAACGCTATTTTATGCTTTATTAATTGCAATATTCATTAGATCAATATTTATCCAACCATTCTATATTCCATCTTCATCTATGGAGCCCAATCTTTTAGTTGGAGATAGATTGTTTGTTACAAAATTTTCATATGGTTATAGCAAACATTCATTTCCATTCAGTCCACCATTATTTGATGGCAGATTACTTTATAACAATCCTAAACGTGGTGATATTATTGTGTTTAAAACACCAGCAGATAACAGAACAGATTATATAAAGAGACTTATTGGATTACCTGGAGATACAATTCAATTTATTGATGGAGATGTTTATCTTAATGATAATCAAATTTTAAAAACAATAATATCAAAAAATGACTCTTTATTTTGCGGAACATCTAAAATTAACGTTCTAACATTTGAAGAAAAATTACCTAATGGAGTTACATATAAAACTTCATATAGAAAAAATTTTAATTTTAAAAATTCTGATAAGTATTTAGTTCCAGAGGAGCATTTTTTCTTTTTAGGTGATAATAGAGATTGCTCTAAAGACAGTAGATATTTGTCAGAAGTTGGTTTTGTACACCAAAATAACTTAGTTGGAAAAGCTCAATTTATGTTTTTTTCATCAGATCCACGAATTGGAAGTATTTTTAAATTTTGGGAATGGAAAAAAATATTAAGATTGAAAAGATTTTTTATGAAAATTAAATGAATAAAATCAAAATTAATAAACTACAACAAATTTTAGATATACAATTTAAAAGCCAGGATTTGCTTATAAAAGCATTAACTCATAAAAGCTTTGATCCAGATAATAATAATGAGAAACTTGAATTTTTAGGAGACAGAGTTCTTGGATTAATAATATCTATGAAGTTAATTGAATTATACCCCAATCAAAAAGTGGGCATGTTAGATAAAAAATTTGCCTCACTTGTGAATAAAAATATCTGTTTGGAGGTTGGAAAAAAGCTAAGTCTTGAACAATTTATATTGATTGGTAACTCAAATAAAAAAACTTATACAATTGAAAATAAAATTATTTCAGATTGCTGTGAGTCTATCATTGGAGCTATTTATTTAGAGAAAGGTTATAATTTAACAAAGAAGATTGTGCTTAATTATTGGAAAGATTATATAAAATTATCAAATATTAATATAGTTGATTCCAAAACTAAACTTCAAGAATTGTCTTTAAAATATTTTAAAAAATTACCTATATATAAATTAGTATCTCATAGTGGTCCTCATCATAAACCAAGCTTTAAGATTGGAGTAAAGTTAAAAAATACTAATTATGTATATGCACATGGATCTTCCAAGAAAGATGCTGAACAATTAGCTGCAAAAAAACTTTTAAAACTTATTAATCAATCATGATTTGGCAGGACAAAGGTTTTTTATTATCAAAAAATAAATATAATGAAAATTCTGCTATAACTGAATTTTATACAGAAAATCATGGGAAAATTAGTGGTTTTATTTTTGGTGCAACTTCAAAAAAAATTAGAAATTATTTGTTAATCGGTAACAAATTTCATTTAAACTTTAATTCTAAAAAAGATTCGCAAATAGGTTATTTTAAGATTGAAATTGATGAAATTTATACCCCAAAATACTTAGATGATCAAAAAAAACTTTATTGTATTATTTATTCAATGAATTTGATAAAAATTTTAACAGCAGATAATCAAGAAAATAAAAAAATATATAATCTTCTTAATGATTTTTTTAAAATTTTAAATACTGATAATTGGTTACTTAATTTTATATTTTGGGAATTGCAAATTTTCAAAGTTATAGGATATGATATAAACTTTAGTGATTATGTAAAAAATATATCAGTAAATGGTGACGAAAAGTTTATTGTAGAGTCTAGTAAAAAAATAATTCCTAATTTTTTAATTAATAAAAATAATAAGATAACCAGTAATGAAGAAATTTTTAATGGTTTTAAAATTGTTGGAGATTATTTAGATAAAACAATACTAAAACCTAATAATTTAAATTATCCTAATTCAAGAACTGAATTTACTAATTTAATCAAGTAAATTTATATCTATATTGTCTGCAAAATATGTTACTATTGCATTTGCACCAGCTCTTTTAAATGACATTAAAGATTCTATAATTGATTTTTCATTTATAATTTTATTTTTGATACCATTCATTAATAAGCTATATTCTCCTGATACTTGGTAGGCCATAACTGGTATTTTAAAATTTTCTTTAACACTTCTAATAATGTCTAAATATGGCATGCCAGGTTTAACCATAACCATATCAGCGCCTTCTTTTATATCTATAGCAACTTCTCTTAAAGCTTCATCATTATTAGAATAGTCCATTTGGTATGTTTTTTTATCACCTTTTAGAGATTTCTTAGATCCAACGGCATCTCTAAATGGACCATAAAAACTTGAAGCATACTTTACCGCATAAGAAAGAATTTGAACATCATGAAGTTTTTCCTTATCAAGTTTATCTCTTATTCTTTTTACCCTTCCATCCATCATATCTGATGGAGCTATAACATCACATCCCATTTTTGCTTGTAAAATTGATTGTTTAACTAGAATCTCTAAAGTTTCATCATTCAAAATAGTTTTATCTTTTATTAATCCATCGTGTCCATGTGTAGTGTATGGATCTAATGCAACATCACACATTACACCGATATTGTTTTTATATCTTTCTTTTATGTATCTTATTGCTTTACAAACTAGGTTATCCTCATTTAAAGCTTCGCTACCAATTTCATTTTTAAATTTTGGATTTGTGTAAGGGAATAATGCTACCATAGGTATTTTTTTTTTAATTGCCTTGTCAATAATTTTTCCTAAATTGTTAATACTATATTTATAAACTCCAGGCATAGTTTTTATCGGAATTTTTTTATTTTTACCTTCTATCAAAAAAATAGGCAGTATAAGATCATTTGCTGACAAGTTATTTTCTTGTACCAGTCTCCTTGACCAGTCAAATTTTCTTGATCTTCTAAGCCTTAATTTAGGATATTTTCCAGTGATAATCATTCTCAACAAATTTTAATTGATGCGACAATAGTATTATTTATAATAATAATCTATAAGATACTAGATCATCAATGTCACAATTATCAAAAGACTTTCAAAAACAAGATATTAAATTTGATATAAACAAATTAAAAACTGCTTGCGACCAAGTATTAAAAATTAAAGGCTTTGATACAAGTCTTGGTATACCTCATTTTGCAGGAATATCATTAAACAGAATACCTGGAGATCCAAATTCAACAAAAGGTAATAATATTCGAGGAGTTTATTGGACTAAACCAGATAGCTCTGGCAATGAAGTTCAAAGAGACAAAATGATAGATGAAAGTAAATACACTGAATTTGTAAATGATTTCAAAGATACATATTTTAAAGAAGTTTACGATGCTTTATCGAAAAAATATAAATTAGGAAGAGTTAGACTTTTACTAAAAGAACCTAGATCTACTCTTAGTTGGCATAGAGACCCTGAGCCAAGACTTCATATTCCTATATACACAAACCCAGGTGCCATAATGGTAATTGATAAGGCAGCTCAGCATATGCCAGCGGATGGTTGCGTTTGGGTTACAAACAATTTGAAATATCATAATGCATTTAATGGTGGAGAAGAAAATAGAGT
>CEUZ01130056.1_pt1 | contig 11246 bp, 12 predicted proteins | sample 361511 | NCBI WGS metagenome assembly CEUZ01 (sample SAMEA2622822, study PRJEB7988) | marine metagenome | biome: marine biome (ENVO:00000447); feature: surface water layer (ENVO:00002042); material: "saline water (ENVO:00002010), including plankton (ENVO:xxxxxxxx)" | depth 5 m
TGAATAGTTTTTTAATCTACTATTTAAAACTTCTGGGAAATTCCATTCTTTTTTCTTTCCTGTATGTGTGTGGTCTGCTTCTACAATTAAAAAATAATCAACTATATCGTTAAGATATTTTACTCTAAGCTCAACTAGTTCCCTTTCATTAAAAAAGGTAAAAGCATCAACTATCATGATTTTGTATTACCATAATGTATCTTGTTTTATTTAATATATAAACTTATAAAATTGATTCATGAAGCCAATTAAAGTTTCAATATTTGGAGCTGACGGATATACTTGCCAAGTTCCTAGAATTAAAGAAGGCATGCAAAGTTTGGGGCATTTTTTAACTGAAGAATCTCCTGAATTAATCTACGCAAATGATCCCACTGGCTATAAAAAGGCTGTAGCTCTAAAGAAAAAATTTCCTAACTCATTTTTAATACTAAATTTTCTAGATGTTCCTTGGCATCTTCCAAAAGTGGAAGAGCAAACCAAACTTCTTTCGGAACATTTTTTCTCAAAAGCTGATGCTGTCACAGTAATAAGTTATAAGGTTAAGAAAGATTTAAGTAAATTCTTAGATAAAAAAATAGAAGTAATTTACAATCCAGCAAAAGATGTTTTTTATGATGAAAAAATTAAAAAAACTAATAATTTTCTTTATGTTGGAAGAGCCAATGATCCAATAAAAAGAATTAGTTTAGTAAAGGAAAGCTTGCTTAAAATAAATAATGCTCTAAAAGAAATAAAAATCTGTGGCTCAGAAAATCCTGGCTTTGGAAATTATATGGGGGTCATTTCTGATATTGAGCTAAATAAACTTTATAATTCTTCTAAATTTGTTTTACTTCCATCTAAAGCTGAAGGTATCGGTTTATCAATGATTGAGGGAATGATTTGTGGTGCAATTCCCATAACTTGCTCTGATAATCTTACTGCTGAAGAATTTTCTCCTAAAGAATTTATATGCAAACCCGATCCGCAATCTATGGTGAACAAAATAGAAGAGCTAAATAAAGAATATGAAAATAAAAGAAAAATTGCCATAAAAATTGGTGAAAAATACAAAATCCAATTTTGTAAAAAAAATGTTGCAAAAAAAATAATAGATATATTTAATTCTAGATAAACAATTTTTAATTGTAATGAAAAAAAAATTAAAACTACCTGATGTTACACTCTTATCTGCCACATCTACTGAAGCAGATGCAGCTCAAGTTTCAATGAGAATTTCTTTACATAATATTCAGTTTGGTGCTGCTAAGCTTTTGTGTACTGAGGAGCCAAAACAAAAATACCCCGATATAGAATATATTCCTATCCCACCTCTCAAAAGTGTAGATAGCTATAACAGATTGATTTTTCAGGACTTACATAAATACTTTCGAACTTCTCACTGTCTTATTGTTCAAGCAGACAGTTTTGTAGTCAATTCTAGACTTTGGAAAGACGAATTTCTTAAATTTGATTATATAGGAGGTCCTTGGCCAAATAAGATTAAAATTAATCCCAATTTAACTTTGCATCTAGAAAAAAATCCTGTCGGTAATGGAGGTTTTTCAATGCGTAGCCGTAAACTTGTTGAAGCCACATCAAAAATTAATTTTGACTCGTTAAATTTTCCACTTAAAGCAGAAGATGTGGTTATTTGTTATTTTCTTTACAAAGAAATGATAAATATTGGCATTCGTTTTGCACCACCAAAACTTGCGGCACAATTCTCAATGGAAAATATTGAAAACCTTTATGGTCAAGATGCTAATTCAGTATTTGGCTTTCATGGAAAACACATGAGAGATTATTTCATGAAAAAATATGTATTAAGATCTTCTATAGGAGAGTGGTAGTTATAAAATTCTGGTGGGCCCGCCAGGATTCGAACCTGGGACCAATACATTATGAGTGTACTGCTCTAACCAGCTGAGCTACAGGCCCTTTCAATTAGTGTTGTTTTTACTAGCAAAATGAATCAAGTTCAAGTTTATATATTTTAAGTTATTATCATTCATGTTTTTAAAAATAAGAAAATTTATAATTAATAACACTGGAATTCTAATTCGCCTTGATGATATTGCCGAAAATATGAATTGGGACTTAATGAAAAAATCAGAGGTCTTATTTGAAAAATATTCAATTAAACCTGTTTTAGGCGTTATTCCTGAAAATAAAGATAAAGAACTCATGTCTTTTCCAAAAAAAAATAATTTTTGGGAACAGGTAAGAAATTGGCAAGATAGGGGTTGGGAAATTGCAATGCACGGGCATACTCATGTATATGACAAAGTTTGCAAGAAAGAAGACTACTTTAATCACGGTGGAGGATCAGAGTTTTGCGGTCATAACCTTGAGACACAAATTACAAGAATAAAAAATGGATTAAAAAAATTTGAAGATGAAAAAATAAAAATACGTACTTTTTTTGCTCCAAATCACACGTATGATCAAAATACATTTGAAGCACTTAAAAATTTAGGAATCAATGAAGTGATAGATGGTTATGGTTTAATGCCATATATGGAAAATAATATAAAGTTTATTCCCCAGCTTTTTTACAAAGTACTTTTAGTTCCATTTGGTATTCAAGCTACACAAATTCATTTAAATTATTGGGGAAAAGAAGATTTTGATAACTTTGAAAAATTCATTGAAAAAAATTCTGATAAAGTTATTACATACGATCAAGCTTTATCAAAAGTAAGTGACAATTTTTTTTATAAATTTCTCAATACTTCAACAAAAAAAATGCTTAAAGTTAAACGCTCTTTTAAAAAATAAAAATTAATAGTGCTTGCTTTTAAATTTATTTAATAAATCAATCTGTTTCTGCTTGCCATTTTTAATTAGAACAAAATTTCTTCTAAAATCAGTATATGAGTAATGAAAAGTATTTCTATTTAAATAATTTTTAAAACTTTTAAGATGTAGATTGGTATATTCAGTAACGACGTGTTGTATAGAGATTTTTTTATCTCTAATTCTTTCTATCTTTCTAGCTAATGAATCATAAATTTTTTCTGTTATTAATATTTTAAGATTAGATTTTGTAATGCCTTTTAGATCATCAAGCACGTACAAACCTTCAAAAATAATTAAAATATTTTTTTTAAATTTAAATTTCTTTTTTTTATTATTTTTTCCAGTTTTTCTATCATATAAGGAATTTAAAATAATAGATTTATTATTTGATTTTCCAATTAAAACATTGATTGTTTTTTTCAATTTTTTAAGGTCATAATGAAGATTATTTTGTTTATAGCTTATTTTGTTATTAATTTTTTTTATTATTTTAATTCTGCGCTCTCTTGAAAATAAAAATAAATCTTTAGGAAGTATAAGTATATTATCAAATTTTTTGTTTAACTTTTTTTTAAGTAGCTTTGAAAAAATGCTTTTTCCAGAACAGGTTATGCCATCTACAGTAATTATATTTATTTTAAAGTTCTTATTTATTTTTTTTAAAATTTTTTTTGAATCCAATTTCATAAACACCTAATCTTTAATATATTTTTCCCACAAATGAGGTTTCTTCGTGCATACTGCATTGATTTTTATCTTTTTTTTAACTATTTTGTTAATAAGATTTTTGATCTTAAATGTATGTTTTATATTAACTAGCTCTGGAGATACAATGCAAATTTTAACTTTGTTTCTTTTTAAAAAATTATAAAAACTTGTATCTAACGAAAATTTTGTAAAGTGGTCTACCCATAGCCACTTAATATATTTGAAAATATATTTTTTCTCTTTTATTTCTTCAAACTCAGAGTGTCTTATGGATGTTTTAGTTTTTTTTTTATTTTTTAATAGGCTTGAAAATGTTTGATCGTGAAAGAAAAAATTTTTAATTTTATTTTTTTTTAAAATTTTTATAATATTATTCTCCAAACCTTCTTCCTTAACATTTAAAACCAGTAAATTGTGCCTATAATATTTAATCCATTTTTGAAATTTAACTCCCTTCATGAAAGGATCGTGCTGTAGGTAAATAGATTTTTTATCTGATCTTAAATCTATTTCGACACCATATTTTCCTGGAGTTTTTTTTATCTGCCTGATGCTGTTAACTCTATGTTTAATTATAATCATATTATTTAACAACAATTTCTGAATTTATTTGGTTTAAAGTTTTTTTGTGAACAAAAAATATATTTAAAGATTTTTCACCTTTATGTTCTTTTAATAATTTTTCTTTTGATCTAAAAATAAATCTTCTGTAATTTAATTTCTTTAACACCTTGTATATTTTTTGTTCCGCTTTTAAATCATTTTCTATTTCTACCATTATTATTGGAATATACTTTTTAATTGTTTTTAACGATCCCATTATACAATGATACTCATGTCCTTGAATATCTATTTTCATGAAGCATGGACGTAAATTTAAATTATCTACTTTGGTAATTTTTACAAGTGATTTTTTTATATGTATTTTTTTTTTAATATTTTTTATAAAAAGACTAGATTTCATTGATTTAAAAACATTTTCAATAGTTAGGCTGTCAAAGGGTGATAAAGCAAAATTTTTATAAAAAGGCTGAAATAAACATATTTTTTTTTTTGATGATTTGTTTGAAACTGCGTAGTTGTAAATTTTTAAGTTATTAATTTTTTTTTTTAATTTTTTTAATTTTTCGAAATTTTTTTTGCTTGGTTCTATAGAGCAAATTGCTATATCACTAACAAAATTTCTAATTGCTTTTATTGAAATTCCATCATTAGCTCCTATATCAAGTATTATTTTATTATTATTTTTTAAAAAAAAATTAGAATTTTTTAGGTATTTTAAAATTTTAAAATCACTTTCATAAATATATTTATAAAAAAACTTATTTGTTATATACCTAAAAAAAATAAAGACATATAAGTTTGATCTAACAATATTTTCAAAAATTTTAAGTATTATATTTTGTTGTGTTATTTCTTTCATTTGAAAATCTCAATTTAATTAAATAAATAATATTAAAAAATAAATGCTCAATGAAATTCCCAAAATTATTTTTCCATTTTGACTGTCCGTAAACTCTCGTTTTAAAAACCACATCCATTTCAACAATTTTTATTTTATTTAACAAACAAATATAAAAAACATAAGTGTCTATAGTTGTCCATTTATTAGGCATGTTTGGAAATAAGCTCAGCATTGTTTTATGAAATATTTTAGGTTGTGCATTAATTTCTCTCATTTTTTGACCCAGAATTAATGATGCAAAAACTTCATGAAATCTACTTATCATACCGTCGTAGCCACGATTGTTAATTCTGTTTCCTTTTCCAAAAATTCTTTTTTCCCCTTTAACTTGGTTATAAAGTTTATAAAAATCCACTAAAGGTGTTTGCAAATCAGCATGAGCCCATCCAATATAATCGCCTTCAGCCGAATTTAATCCTGCGCTAATACCCCCTCCATATCCTTTGTTTGTTTTTAAATTTACTTTTTTTACAATAATTCCAAAATTATTATTACTTTTAGAATCCTCTATAGTTTCATCAATTTTTTTTTCTGTATGATCGGTTGATCCATTGTTTACAAAAATCAATTCGGCATTTTCATTTTTTAAAGGAATTTTTTTAAATTCATTATATAAGTGGGAAATATTTTCTTCTTCATTATAGCATGGAAGAATTAGGGAAAAATTTGTAGTCATTTTCAAAACTAGTATATTTATTTACAATCATATAATGTGAAATTCCAATGAAATCTTATTTAATTATACCAATGGCAGGCACCGGAGAAAGATTTGTAAAATTAGGTTACAAAACTTATAAAGTTTTTCTACCGATCGATAAAAAGTTCACTATATTGGAAAAGATTGTTGCAAATTTTAAAGGTATAGATTTGCAAGTAATCATATTAGCTAATTTTAAATCCTTTAGAAATAAATATGATAAATTTTTAAAAAGAAAAAACTTCCATTTAATAAATGTAGAAAACCATAAAAAAGGTCCTTTGTTTACCCTTTATTTAGCTCAAGAAAAAATTAATAATATTATAAAAAAGAACAAGAATATTTTTATATCATACTCTGATATAAATTGGTCTTGGAATATTAAATCTGTTTTAAAATTTCTAAAAAATAAAAAAATTACAATATTTACTCATAAAAACTTTCACCCACATTTAGAAGTAAATTCGAGATCAGATTTCTGTTTGGTTAAAAATAATAAAATTATAAATATTTTAGAAAAGAAAACATTTTCAAAAGATTACAAAAACGATTTTTTAGCATTAGGCTGCTACTACATTAAAGAATTAGCTTATATTAATAATTTTTTTAAAAGAAAACATAATATATTTTTTTCTAAAAAAGAGTTTTATCTTGTCACCCTAATTAAATACTTAATTAAAAATAATATAAAAGTAACAAATTTTAATATTGAAAATTTTGTTCATCTTGGGATACCTGATCAGTATGTTGATTTTTTAAATTGGAAAAATCTTTTAGTAAAAGAAAAAAATAATAGCTTATTATTTACAAAAAACAGTTGTGTAATGCTTATGGCTGGAAAAGGTACTAGAGTTTCAAAATTTAAAAATCAAAAACCTTTCTTGTTATATAAAGCAAAACCAATTTATAAATATATATTTGATAAATTTGGCTCAAAAGAAAAAATTGTAATAACAAATAAAAATTTTGTAAATAAAATTAACAAAAAAAAATACAAAGTTTTTTGCATAAATGAAACAAGCTCTATGTTTAATAGTATTTTTGAGGCTAGAAATATATTGCAAAATAAATCTAATTATTTTTTAACTTCTTGTGACTGTTTTGGAAATTTTAACACGTTAGATTTTAAAAAATTTATTATTGAAAAAAAATCTGATTTGACATTATTTGCTTTTAAATATTCTAACCTACAAAAAAATTTAGGTAACTCTCATACACAATTAAAAATAAAAAATAAGAAAGTTTATGATGTTGAAGTTAAGAAAAAATACAAAAATTTTCAGTATGGTCATGCTGGTTTCTTTTGGATTCAAAATGGAAATATTTTTAAATATTTGTATAGTTTCAAAGTTTCTAAATATTATAAAAATCTTAATAGGGAAGTATTAATAGATGATTATTTTAAATTTTTGATAAAGAATAAATTAATTAAAGCTTCTTATTTTCTACTAGACAATTATGTCCATATAGGATCTAAACCCGAGTATTTAGAATATTTGTATTGGAATAATTATTTTAAAAAAGAATATGAATAAAAGTATATTAAAACATAGCTTGCCATCTTTTTGCTCTTCTAATTTTGATGTTTTAAAATCAATAATGATTTTTGCAAAATATCAAAATTTTCCAGTTTTAATAGAGTCAACGTCTAATCAAGTCAATCAATATGGTGGATATTCTGGTTTAAAACCTTTTCAGTTTGAAAAAAAAATAAGAAGATTGGCCAAATTTATTAAACTAAATAATAAATCATTAATGATTGGTGGTGATCATCTTGGTCCTCTGCCATGGAAAGATCTTGATGAAGCTACAGCAATGAAAAATTCAAAAAAATTAGTAAAAGATTGTTTAAAAGCTAAATATAAAAAAATTCATATAGATACTGCCATAATCTGCCGGGGTGAAAAAAAAATTGACAGGCACACTGTGATTCAAAGGTGTGATGAAATATTAAGTGTTTTTTCAAAAAAAGATTTTGATAATGTTTTTTTAGTGATTGGAACCGAGGTGCCCTTTGCTGGTGGCGGGCATGCTATAAAATCTTCGCCAACTACGTTTGAATCAATAAAAGAAGAAATTGATTTGTACAGCACAATACTAAAAAAAAAGAAGAAATTTGCCTTAGTAATTGAGCCTGGAATTGGATTTGGAAATTTTAGTGTAATCCAGGCAAAACTCAAAAATTTTGGAAAAAGACTTATTTTTAGCAAAAAAAACAACTTTGTTTACGAAGCTCACTCATCGGATTATCAAAAAATATCGTCCTTAAAAAAATTAGTAAAAAATAACTTTAAATTCTTAAAAATTGGCCCTGAACTTACTTATTTTTACGCAAAATCTATATTTAAAATGGAGGAATTTGAAAAAAAAATTTATAAAAATAATTTCTCTAATATCAAAAATATTATTTTAAAAGAAATGAAAAATAATAATAGTTATTGGATTGACTATTATAAAGCTAAAAAGAAAAAACTAGATAATTTAAAATTTAATAGCTATCTTGATAGACTTAGATATTACTGGAGTAGTAAGAATATTTTAAATTCTAAAAAAAAACTTTTTATAAATATCAATAAAATAAACAAAAAAAAATTTATTAGATATACAGATTTTAAAGAAAAAGATTTTATTTTAAAAGAAAAATTAAAATTAAATAATTCAGAATTTATTATATATAAATCAATTGAACCTATTTTAAAAAGATATTATTCAGCTTGTAAATTTAAATTAAAAAAAATTTAGATTTTCTTAAACTTTAACTTTATTAGAAGTTTTAAAATAAATTAACCCAATTATTAAAGGTAATAAAATTAGTCTTGGCGCTATATGGTGTGCCGGAAGAACAAATAAAAAAACTAGCAGATAAATTAGAAGCATGTATGAGATAATTTTATTTTTATTTTTTGTTGTAAAATAAATGTAATAGCTAAAACCAAATGGAATTATAAAATTTATAAAAATTACTTTTATGGCAGAAAGATAACCTATGCTTTTGCCAATCTCACTAAAATTAAATTGTCCATACTGATTTTCTAGTGGAACAAAAAATTTTGGATTTAGTAAACAAGCAAAAATATCAAAGTTTAGTAATACAAAAGAAGATATTGTTATTCCAACGGTGTATAAAAACTTTTTATAATCAGTATTAAATATAAACCAGGTCAAAGAAATTAAAATACCGCTTTCCCTATTTAATGTGGCTAGCAAAATACTAATTAGAAATAATAGAAAATTTTTTGTTTTACTAGCAAATAGCGCAAATGAAAGAAAAAACATCTCAAATATTGAGAATTTAAATTCACCCAAGTGATGCTGAAAAACAAAAGCAATAAAAAATAAAAAAAAGTATTTGTATTCATTCCCTATAGGAAATGTTTTAAAAACTATTATGAATGAAAGAAAAATTAGAGTACTAAATAATAATATTTGAAAATAATATGGAAGCAAAATGTTAATCTCTAATAAAAAGTTATAAAGCTTGTACATTAATGCCTCAATGACCCACCTAACTTTTTTTCTGTCGTCCATGGATCCTGTGACTTCACATTCTCTATTTAAATAGATTTTATATTTTTCTTCTGATGCTAAAAATTTAGATATATTTGTTTTAAAATTTTTATTTTTTTTATAATTATTTTGCTCACTAGCGATTGTGCTTTCTATATTTAAAGTTTTATCATTTTTATAAACTTTATGAACATAGTTTATAAAAATAGAAGTTATAATTATGAAAATAAATAAATTTACAAATATTTTTTTTATAAGTGAAATGTTTATTGAGCTCATTCGAATCATTAAAGTTATACTATTTTATTTTCTGTTTGTGAAATTCCAGTTAATTCACTCTTAAGAGAATTAATGGCTTCAAGTCTTAAGGCTGTATTGGCAATCTTTTTGCTTAGCTGCTTATTATCTAAAACGTTATAAATTTTTGAAATTAAATTATAAACTCTTTCACTTTCTCCAAACTCTGTTGCGATTAGCAAAGTATCAAGGGCAATATAATATAATTTATTGATAAAAAAGATCTTGCTTCGCAAGTAAAGATATTCTGGATTTTTAAAAAATCCAGATCCCAATTTTGATAGTTCAAATTGGGCCTCATCAATTTTTTTATTATTAATTAATTTTTCAACATTATCTAATATTTTTTTGTTCATTGCATAACTTTATCGTTTATATTTTTCTGAAGCTTAATTTTATAATTACTCCACCAGTTTGAGCACTCATTTTGTTTTTTTTTTATTTGATCATCACCCCAGCCTTTTATTATTGGTTTTGCATCTGCCCATTTATCAACTTTTATAAATGGGTTGTCGGGAAATAATCGATCATAGTATTTATAAGCATTTTCTACAATTGGAATGCATCCACATTCTAATGCTTCGTACAATCTATAAGTTTCTGGATGAAAAAAACCATTTGGGCAAGGCAAAAATTGTGTTGATGACAACACTTCGCTCATCTCGTCAACTGAAATAATTTTTGTATTAAATTTCTCAGTTTTGTGACAAAAAAAAGGTTCAATATCTGTAAATTGAAAAAGTAAGTCATGCCTACTTGATTTGTGAGGGGTTCCTGTAAAAGCCCATTTGTATTTCTTTTTTTCTTTCCTTTTATTAATTAAACCAGATTTATAACCAATAGGTATGCATTTAACATGGTTATTATTAAAATATTTGCTGGAACAAAATGTTCTCCAAACATAATTACAATTGTTATAAACTTTTGATAAATCATGCATCCCGGATTCATCTCCTAAATGAAATAAAAGTATTTTTGAGCAAATTAATCTAAGTTTATTATAAAATTCAATTTTATTTTCAATGGAAGAATCTACAATGATTAGAGTGTCTCCCTTTTCTAATTTTTTTTCTGTTTCAATAATATCATAATTGATTTTTTTTAAAATTTCATAAATCCAAACATCTGAATTTTTTTTATGGTAAACTCCCCACTTGTAGTCGACGGCTTCTTTTTTGTTATTGTTAATAGTTTTTTTTTGATTATGAGTATTCCAGAATAGTTTAATCATTACAGATTAAAATTTTATTTTTCCAAGAAACTTTTTAGGTGTTTTGATCTGCTTGGATGCTTAAGTTTTCTTAGAGCTTTCGCTTCAATTTGTCTTATTCTTTCTCTAGTTACTGAAAATTGAATACCCACTTCTTCGAGAGTGTGATCTGTATTCATTCCAATGCCAAAACGCATTCTAAGCACTCTTTCTTCTCTAGGTGTAAGGGTAGCTAAAATTTTAGTTGTAGACTCTCCTAAGTTTGACTTAATTGATGCGTCAAGAGGCTGGAGTGCATTTTGATCTTCAATAAAATCTCCCAAATTACTATCTTCCTCATCACCAACTGGTGTCTCTAAAGAGACAGGTTCTTTAGATATCTTTAAAACTTTTCTAACTCTTTCAAGAGGCATAGCTAATTTTTTGGCAAGTTCTTCAGGTGTGGGTTCTCTGCCTCGTTCTCCTAAAATTTGTCTGGATGTTCTAACTATCTTGTTAATAGTTTCAATCATATGTACGGGAATTCTAATTGTTCTAGCTTGATCTGCTATTGATCTTGTAATTGCCTGTCTTATCCA
>CEUZ01132162.1_pt1 | contig 11242 bp, 7 predicted proteins | sample 361511 | NCBI WGS metagenome assembly CEUZ01 (sample SAMEA2622822, study PRJEB7988) | marine metagenome | biome: marine biome (ENVO:00000447); feature: surface water layer (ENVO:00002042); material: "saline water (ENVO:00002010), including plankton (ENVO:xxxxxxxx)" | depth 5 m
GCCGGAGCCGTCATCGGTTTTCCGCTGGCGTCCATTCTTGTGGCGAAACCACTCCGGAACTTTGGCAAGTTTACGATTACCGATTTTCTCGCATTCAGGTATCCCCATCCCGCGGTTAGGATTTTGGTGCCTTTCCTTATCGTCGTCAGTTTTACCGTCTATATTGTTGCACAGATGAAGGCAGCGGGAATTACCGCTGAAACACTTCTGGGCATTCCCTACCAGCAGGCGGTAACCCTTTCTGCGGTAGTATTCGTCCTTTATGTCTCTATTGGCGGTATGCTGGCTATCACCTGGACGGATGTTATTCAAGGGACGCTCATGCTGATTGTGATTCTCGGTACCGCTCTTGCCATGATGGCCCAGAATGGCGCCCCCACCAACATTATCGCCGAGGCGACGGCAAAGGCACCTGAACTGGGACAGGTGGCAAACGAGCCGTTGGGGAGTTATCTTGGCCTTTTTGTCATTTGGGCGGCAGCTATACCGGTAATTCCCCACATTGTGATGCGTGTATTTACGGCGAAAGATCCCCAGGGGGCGAGACTCTCACTCAATATCGCCATGGTGGTCTATAGTATTATGATCCTTGCCGCGGTCATGGTGATCGTGCCGGTGGGAAAAATAGCCTTTCCTAATCTTCAGGACGCTGACCAGGTTTTTCTTGAAGTGATGAAGTATCAGTTTCCGCCCCTGATCAGGGGACTTGCTGTAGCCGCCGTTATTGCTGCTGTCATGTCCACAACGGATGCGCTTCTTCTGGCATGTAGTTCTGCTATTTCCCATGACCTGCTAGGGAATTATCTCAAGAAGCATGTTTCCGAAAAAGTAGAGAACCGAATCAATGTGGCCATTGTCTGGGTAGTGGGGGGTGTCGCCATGCTTTTTGCCTATTCGCCGCCGAAACTGATCACCGAATTCTATTCCGCCGCTATCGGCATGCTTAGTGCGGGTCTTTTTGTTCCCGTTGTGGCGGGATTGTGGTGGAAGAAGGCCAACCTTACTGGGGGTATTGCATCCATCGTGATCGGTGCCGGTGTCTATCTGGTCGTCCAATTCAGCCCTAGTTTTCCTCCCCTCTCCGCAATTCTCTACGGACTGCCGGCCAGTGCCCTTTCCATGGTTATTTTTAGCTGGCTGGGTTCGCCCATGGCCGAAGATTTGAAGTCCACCATTGAAAGGCTTCACCGATAGTGTGAATTCCGTCGATCCGGCAATACTCATCGGGATCGGTCTCTACCTGGCTGGCACGCTTGGCGTTGGCTTTTATGCCAGTAGAAAGATCAAGGATGCAGGCGATTTCCTTGTGGCGGGGAGGCGGCTTTCACTCTGGCTGTGCACCGCCACGCTGACGGCCACATGGATGGGTGGAGGTGCCATTCTTGGCGGTGGCGGAGCGGCTTACAAAAAGGGGTTCCTCGGCGTTATCGCCGATCCCTTCGGGGCTTCGGTCTGCCTTTTCCTTGCGGGACTGTTTTACGTCAGAATGATGCGGCGGATGAAGTTGGTTACGGTCATCGATTTGTTTGAGATACGCTTCGGCAAAACGGCCGGTATATTTTCATCCGTCATCATGATCGCAGTGTTCATCGGCTGGACCGGTTCCCTCCTCGTTTCTATCGGCTTTGTGCTCCACGCCCTTACGGGACTGCCTGAAAATACAGGCATTATCATGGGCACACTGATCGTACTTGTCTATACCGTGGTGGGCGGAATGTGGGCTGTTTCCCTTACTGATTTCTTCCAGATGATTATACTCTCGGCGGGACTTGTTGTTGCTTTTCCCATCATTACGGGTGAGTTCGGCGGCGTCCAAGGGTTCATTGCCGCGGCGCCGGGAGGTAGTTTTCGAATGACGCCCCAAGACGCCTCACTGCCGGAATGGCTCAGCTACATCAGAATGTGGATGGTCGCAGCCTTCGGCTACCTTGCAGGGCAGGATCTGATTCAGCGGGCTCTCTCTTCACGGGACGAAAGTGTGGCGCAGAATTCGGCGTATCTCTCTTCTATTCTCTATCTCACCTTCGGCCTGCTTGCCGTTCTGATGGGTATTGCTGGCAGTGTCCTGATGCCGGGGCTGGAGAACCCGGAACTGATTATTCCGAAACTTGCAATCGAGTATCTTCCGTCATTTCTTATCGTCATCTTCATCAGCGCACTCCTGGCCGCCTCCATGTCTAGTGCCGACAGTTCCATCCTCGCCACCGCCTCTGTATTCGGGCAGAACCTCGTTCCTCATTTTCCAAACCGGCTTCGGGAAAAAGGAACGCTATGGTGGACGCGCCTATTGGTACCCGTCTCCGCTCTCATCGCCATGGTGGTGGCACTCTATGTAGGAGAGGTGTACGCACTTCTTCTCGATTCTTTTTCTATTCTACTGGTGGGACTGTTCATACCTCTGACTGCCGGTATCTGGTGGCCCCGATCCAATACGCCCGGAGCCCTCGCATCCATGTTCGGCGGTACAACTGCCTGGCTTCTATTTGTGAAGCTGACGCCCGAACTCCCCTCGGATGTCATCGGGTGGTGTGTCGGCCTCCTGCTCCTCATAGTCGTCACTGTCTTCACCTCCCGTAAGTCACCGGCCCTTCCTCTGATAGATGCGGAAGGGAAACCTCTTGAATATGCTGACAGGCTGGGAACTCTGTCACCCTTCCGACAAGGTGCTGACCTATGACTATGAGCCCATCAGTAATCATTGATGCCGTTCGATCGCCTATCGGCGTGAAGTGGGGAAATATGGCACATAACATCCGCCCCGACGATCTGACGGCGAAGATACTTAAAGCATTACTTGAGAGAAATCCTGATTTTGACGTTAATCATGTAGAAGACGTGGTTCTCGGTTGTGGTTATCCTGAAGGGAGTCAAGGAATGCTTCTGGCCAGATCGACATCGGTTCTGGCGGGAGTTCCGGTGGAAGCCGGTGCCAAGGTAGTGAACAGACTTTGCGGTTCCTCCATGGACGCGGTTCATCAATTGAGCCGGGCCATCGAGGTTGGCGATATTGATGCAGGGATCGCCGCCGGCGTGGAAGATATGTTTACCGTTCCTAGGGGTGGATTCAATCCGGATCGCCATCCTCAGCTGGAAAAACAGTCATATTACATCGAAATGGGAATGACCGCTGAGAACCTGGCGGAAGAGCTGGATATTTCCCGTGAGAAGCAGGAAGCATTTGCTGTCGCCTCTCATGAGAAGGCGTTATCATCGCAGGCTGAAGGCCGGTTCGAAAATGAACTTGTTCCTCTGGAACTTGAAGACGGGACACTTGTTGACCAAGACGAAGGTCCCCAAACACCGGATATGGAAAAGATTCGATCGTTGAGGCCAGCCTTCAGCTCACAGGGGACGGTGACGGCCGCCACCAGCTCACCTTTCTCCATCGGAGCCGGCGCCGCACTTGTCACCAGCCGCCGGTTCGCCGATGTCAATGGACTTTCTATCCGGGCTGAAATAGTTTCCCGCGCCGTTGCCGGCGTAGAGTGGGAAAGGATGGGAATGGGACCGCTTCCCTCAACTGAAAAAGCACTCCAGTTCGCAGGCCTCACCATGGCTGACATGGATCTCATTGAACTCAATGAGGCATTCGCCGCACAGGCGCTCTATGTTGTCCGGAAAGGAAAATGGCTCGAAGAGAAGATTAACCTTAACGGTGGTGCCATTGCTCTAGGGCATCCGTTGGGCTGCTCCGGTGTGAGAATTCTTACCACCCTTATCAATGTCATGGAACAGAAGAACGCAGAGCATGGCCTTGCCACAATGTGCATCGGGAAAGGGCAGGGGATCTCCACCATCCTGCGAAGAAGCTGAAAGTGAGTAAATTGAACTGTGTCAATCATCCAAATCACAACTGTTGAAGGAGACTGACCCATGAACCGATTCTTTTCACTAATTATCCTGACTCTATTGACCTTTCTCCCGGCTCAGTCTGAGCTTGAAAAAGGTATGGAGTGGTACAATCGTCGGGCTGAAGGGTCTGTTGGCTCAATGGCGAAGGCCGATCCAATCGGCAGGGCCATTGACCATTTGGAAAAGGCACTGAGTGGTACTGACGGTGACAAGGCTGCCCTTATGCTCATGAAGGCGCTCTATTTTAAGGGTGAATACACCACATCAGACGAAGATGAGAAGAAAGAGATATTTGACAGAGGGAAGCGGTTTGCCGAAAAATATGTATCCCACTACCCAGACTCGGCCCCGTTCCGGTACTGGTTCCTTGTTAATCTCGGGAGTTGGTCAAAGGCATACGGTATTATTACCGCGGCTCGCGAAGGGGTCGCCGACCTGATGAAAGAGCATTCAGAAAAAATCATCCAACTTGATCCTGACTATGAGCACGGAGGAGGATATTTTATGCTTGGGGCGGTCCATTATTCATCGCCTTACATTCCGTTTCTTCTGTCGTGGCCTGATAACGACGAAGCTATTGTCTGGCTTCAAAAAGCGGTGGCGACGGGTAAGCCGCGCCTAGTTCAAATGATCTATCTTGCACAGGCTCTCTATGAAGATGGTCAGGAAAAAGAAGCCATTTCAATCCTTGAAAAGGTAAAGGCCACCAGACCGGCTGCGGAGACCCTTGTGGAAAATCGCGACGACATCCGGGAAGCTAAAGAACTGTTGCGGAAGTACCGGTAGGGGACAAACCGGGTAGACCATAGGGATTAGAAAGAATTAAGAGTTCGTTTAGTTTTGTAGGGATTCTAATTTGTTCTGAATCGTGTTGATCTCTCGACGGAATCTTTATAAATTTCCCGTCGTGAGACAGACAATCACCATTCGATCCCTTTTCGTTCTCTCTTTCGTCTTCACACTGTTCCATTCCGGACATCTTCATGGTCAGGATGATGAGAACATTCTTGGGATGAGGCTTGCCCGGCCTACTACCGGCTTTTCTCTGGAAACAGCCGACTTTGGCAATGGTGCCTCCATATTCTTCTCTCATCCCTTAAATAGCAATATCCAGTGGTTCGGCCAATTCAAGGTGATGGATGTCACCGGTGAAGCAGAAATGCCGGTAATCGATTACTGGACCGGTTATGTCTATAAGGCAAATCCATTTAATCTCTGGCTCATGCCTGCTTTCGTTGGAATCAAGTACCACCCGTTCATTGGTCGAATCGCCAATAACTTTTCCCCTTTTGCCATGTTTGCGGCGGGACCGGTCATAATCATGGACGTCCCTGAGACGGGGAAATTGTCTTACAAAATGCAAAATATCGAGACCACCTATAACGGCGGTTTTGTAATGGGCGCTGGTATTGACTTTATGATGCAACCCGGCCGCGTTGTTTCCCTGTTCATGGGGTACGATCATATCCGTGTCGGAGACGTGGTAGAGGGACGGAAACATTACGGTGGCACCGTCTTCAAGTTCATGTTTGGCCGGAAGTTCAGGTAGCCGTGGCAGAGCGGCGCCACTTTATCATTCATTCTGACAGCCTTTTCGGTAACCGGTTCATTTTGAACGGGGATGAAGGGCACCACGCATCCCGTGTGACTCGAATCAGAATCGGCGATGAAATTACCCTTCTTGACACTGCAGGTCCGGCTTATGCCGGCGTAGTGGAACAGGTGAAGGGAGATACTATTAAGGGTCGAGTTAGTGAAAAGATTGAAGATTATAATGAATCAGCGACCGCGGTGCATCTTAGTGTCGGCTTGCTAAAGGGGTCGAAAATGGATGCGTTGGTCGAAAAGTGTACTGAACTAGGGGTGAGCTCTATTTCTGTTCTGAGACTCCGCAACAGCGTCAAACGGAATGTCAATCTTGAACGGCTTAATCGAATAGCTCTCTCCGCAATGAAGCAGTGCGGTCGAGGTCTCATGCCAGAGATTTTGGCTTCTGATTTTCCCCATTGGATTGACCGATCCGTTAAAGGAGAAAAGTTTGTTCTCGATGAAAGTGCTGAATCGGAAACGCTGGTGTCACATCTCGCATCCATGGAAAAGGTGACTCAAGTTCAGTTGGTTGTGGGGCCGGAAGGGGGTTTCACATCAGAGGAACTGGCGTCGCTCATTACGGCTGGATTCAAGCGGGCGTCTATCGGCCCTCGCCGACTTCGGGCCGAGACAGCGGCCATCACTTCCGTGGCGATCGCTGAGCAGATGGCCGAATGGAGTGGACGTGAGTGACTGTCTTTTCTGCAAGATTTCAGATGGTGAGATTTCCGGTGATATCGTCCATCAAAATGATTCTGTTCTCGCTTTCAATGACATCAATCCCCAGGCACCCCATCACGTTTTGATCATTCCCCGCAAGCATATACCCACCACCAATGATATTTCTGATGATGATCGGGACGTGCTGGGGGAAATGTACCTCGCGGCAAAGCAGATCGCCGCTGAGCGGGGAATCGCCGATGGAGGTTACAGGACTGTTTTCAACTGTAACAGTGACGCCGGGCAGAAGGTATATCATATTCATCTTCATCTGCTGGGAGGACGAAAAATGGGGTGGCCTCCAGGGTAGTCCAAACCTAAGGAAGAGTTTCAGGATGATACCTCGGAATATCATTACAATTCAGCACGGAAGGCGGCAATAGCCGTGTATATTTCTGAACTGGCTCTTCACGGCTTCAAATCCTTTGCCAACAAGGAGAGGCTTGCTTTTGGGGAAGGGGTAACAGCGGTAGTCGGTCCAAACGGCTGCGGCAAAACGAATATTGTGGATGCCGTCCGGTGGGTTCTCGGGGAGCAGAAGACAAGAATGCTCCGCTCCACCCGCCTCGATGATATCATTTTCAACGGCTCGGATGCCAAGAAGCCACTCAGTGTCTGTGAAGTTTCCCTTACCGTTCACAATAACCGCGGCATGCTTCCGGTGGAGTACAACGATGTTGAGATCACCCGCCGCGTTTTCCGTAACGGAGAAAGCGAATACATGATTAACCGGACCACCTGCCGTCTGAAGGATATACATAACCTTTTTGTGGATACCGGCATGGGCGCCGATGCCTATTCTGTCATTGAACTGAAGATGATTGAAGATATCCTGAGTGAGAATGCAGATGATCGCCGCCGAATGTTCGAAGAGGCCGCCGGTATCAACAAGTATCGCCATCAGCGGAGGGCGACACTCCTAAAGCTGGAATCGACAAAGGGGGACCTTGACCGCGTAAGCGACATCATCAGCGAAGTTGAGAAGAAAGTCCACGGATTGCAGCTTCAGATGAAACGGTACAAACGCCACGCCTTACTGGTGGAGAAACTGAAAGACAAAGAGATTGATCTAACGGCCATAAAGCGTGACTCTATTGTCAATGAGCTTCGTCCTTTACGGAAGGAGGTCGGTGCATTCACAAGTCAGAGAAGTTCGAAACTGGACCAGGAAAAGGGACGTGAAAAGGTACTCCAGAAACTTCGTTCTACCTATCAAGAGCAAAGAGGTGAGTTGGAAAAGATCCAGAGCGAGATTGGCGCATTTTCTGAAGAGCGTCAAATGAGCAGTAACCGTATCCTTGTACTGTCGGAACAGGCACGCGGTGCGGAGCAGACCATTGAGCGTCTTTCCGCTGAAAGGTCTGAAGGGGAACGAAAAAAAGAAGCGCATCATCAGAGAATTGAAGAGCTCAAAGCAGAAGCGGCAGGACTTGTGCCACGAATCGATTCGGTTACCAAGGAATACGAAACATTGAAGGCGTCTTTTGATAAGAGTGAGGCTTCCTACAAAGAGGCTAGAGAGCGCCTTGACTCACTCGCGTCCGAGGAACTGGAACATCTGAAAAAACTGAACGACACTCATTCCCTTAGGGAACGGACGTCGGAAACTGTGGATGAGAAATCGGAGCATTTGGCGGAACTGGAAAAAAGGTCAGAAACTTACGAGGCACATAACAGTGAGTTTAAAGAAAAGCAGAAAGCTCTGATCAAGAAGAGAAAAGAAACCGAATCTGACGTGGCCGAGAAGAAGCGCCATCTCGATGAGGTTGAAGAAGAAATCAGCAAGCTTCGTACCGAAAAACATGAAACCACACTGGAGTACCACCGCATCTTCAATCGTGTGGAGACGGTTGAATCCCAGCTCCAGTTTTACCGTGAAGTTGTTGAAAAAGGAGAAGGGTATGCCGGAGGAACCCGTTATGTACTAAACCATCGGGATCAGTTTGACACTGTCTTGGGGACTGTGGCTGAACTGCTGGAGGTTGAACCGAACTATCGTCTCGCCGTCGAAGCGGCTCTCGGACCTGTATCTCAAAGTCTTGTCTGCGAAACAAAAGATCAGGCGTTGGAACTCGTCAGCCGACTTTCTGATCACAATCTGGGAAGAGTCTGGATTATCCCTCTGGATGCCATTCCGTTGCCATTTTCCTCTGATGATGGTGTACCGATGGGTATTGAGGCTGCCTCTGTGGTGTCATGTGAAAGCCGCTACCAATCGATTGTGGATTTCTTCCTGAAAGCAACCCCCATTGTCAAGAACAACGAAGAGCTTAATAAGTGTGTTTCCCATGATGGCTCACTCTTGGACGTTGTCGATCTTGCAGGGAATCTCTATGCCGGTTCCGGGCTGATCATGTCCCATGAGAGCAGCGATGAAACGGGAGTTCTTGGTAGAAAAGAAAAGATAGAATCGCTGGATGAGGAGATTGGTAAACTTGTTAAAAAGAGCGAACAAGTGAAGGTAACTATTGATGCCGCTGGGAAAAAACTTGATCAGGTTGAGGAGAACCATGACAGACTCTCATCAGCCTTGAGAATCGCCATGGACCAACTTATCAAGACTGAGAATGAAATAAACAGGATCGAGTATTCCATCTCGCAAAACTTTGAGCAGCAACAGGCGACCACCCACGAAATCGTTTCCCTGAGGTCCGATCTGCTCAATTATCAAAAGAGTCTTGATAATCTCATCCCTGCTTTGAATAAGCAAGAAGAGAAACTGACCACTTTCCGTTCCAAGACCAGTGAGGCAAAGGCGTTGCTTGAGAAGGCTGCTGGCGAACGGGAATCCAGGAATCAGGATCTACAGGACCACCGTATTCAGCTTGTTTCACTGGAGAGTAAACAGGAAAATCTTCAGTTCAGAGTGAAAGCATCGAAGGATGCAATCTCAGAGATCGATAAACGGGAAATGGCCATCGAGGATGAGACCGCTACAATTAGGACAAATATTGATGAGATGAAGTCTGAAAAATCGGAAGCTGAAAAGACAAATGAAGCATTATCAGCAAAGCTGAAAAAATCTCTTTCCATGAAGAATCTGAAAGATGATGCGTTCAGGGAGACCTACCGCCAGATCGAAGAAGCTGAGCGTCAGATCAGAGAAGATCAGCGGAAGCGCGAAGATCAAGCAGAAGAGATGAAGCGGCTTGAATTGAGAATCGCAGACTATGAAGGTGACCTGAGGCGCCTCGAAGAGCGCATATCAGAGAAGTACGGCTCGAAGATACCCCAGACTGCGGAAACGAAAATATCAGAGAGTGACCTCGAGCTTGAGATTGACAGGATTGAGCGAAGCATCGAGCGAATTGGTCCGATCAACATGGCTGTAAAAAATGAGTTTCAAGAAGAGAACAGCCGACTAGGTTTTCTCCAGCGCCAGCAGACAGACCTTCTAGAGTCTGAACAGCGCCTTCTTGAAACGATGACGAAAATTGATACTGCGGCTCGAACACAGTTCTTCGAAACATTTGAGAATATTAGGGAAAACTTCAAAAAAACATTCACAATGTTTTTTGAAGGAGGCGATTGTGAACTTGAGCTGAAAGGTGACGATGATCCGCTGGAAGCGGACATCACAATTCTTGCGAAACCACCGGGGAAACATACAAGGAATCTTCGGATGCTATCTTCCGGTGAGAAAGCTCTCACAGCTATTTCGCTTCTTTTCGCCATCTATCTGGTGAAGCCAAGCCCATTCTGCATACTCGATGAAGTTGATGCACCGCTGGATGATAACAATATCGGGAAGTTCACCCGGGTGCTTGAAAAGTTTTCGGAGCAAACACAGTTTATAATCGTGACCCACAACAAGTTGACTATGGAAGCGGCGAAGTATCTCTACGGCGTCACCATGGCGCAGTCAGGTGTTTCAAAGATCGTCTCCGTCCAACTGGACTGAGATCGTTCCTTCAAACTCTGTTTGTATCTTTTTCGTTTCCTGTGTAATTATGGCCGATGACCGGATCTGAAGCCTCCACCTCGCACCAGTGGAATTATCATGACTTGATGCTTCATCGAGTTCATGAAATATTGCTCGTAGCCTCCCCATATGATGCATACATCCTTGAGGAAGATGGCCGCCTTAGTGAGCAGATACTGACCGAGTATCTCGGCATGAATCTCAGTTATGCGCCGAGAGTGTGGCGCGCTTCAACTGCTGGTGAAGCGATGAAGATGCTGAAGGAAAGAAACTTTGACCTCATCATCACCATGCTGAGAATTTCCGACACGGATCCCATGACCTTTGGAAAAAGGGTGAAAAAGGACCGCCCCGAACTTCCAGTTGTGTTGTTGGTTTTTGATGCGACTGAGTTGAAGCGAATGAGGAATCTGCTCAGGGAAAGTGCCATCGACAAGGTATTCGTCTGGAGCGGAGACGCCAATGTACTTACGGTTATCATCAAGTATGTAGAGGATAGGAAAAATGTAGAAAGGGATATGGAAACTGGGGACATCCGAGCCATTGTTGTGGTTGAAGATAGCCCACGCTTCTACTCTATCATCCTTCCACGAATCTACCGTCAGGTAGTTCATCACACCACCCGCCTGATGGATGATAGCCTTAACGACACGCACCGGATTTTAGGGCTCAGGACTCGGCCAAAGATTCTTCTCGCATCTACCTATGAGGAAGCGGTTGAAATGATCGAGATGTGCGGCCATAACCTACTTGGGGTGATTTCAGATATCAGATTTCCGAAAAGTGGTGCACTGGATGTTTCGGCCGGTTTCAAGCTCGGGCGGTGGATCAGGAATCGGGAAAACGCTATGCCACTCCTTCTTCAGAGTACCAAGCCGGCGGGAGAGAAGAAAGCGAAGCGGCTGGATGCACATTTTCTCTACAAGGAATCACCAACATTTTTACAGGATATGTCTGATTTTATTGAGGAGAACTTTGGTTTCGGTGATTTCGTTTTTCGTCTGCCTAATGGAAAAGTTGTGGCCATTGCTCCTACGCTCAAGGAGCTGGAAAATGTGCTGCCTGATGTTCCCGCCAAGTCTATCGCTTACCATGCTGGTAGTAATCACTTTTCAAACTGGCTTGCTGCGAGAGGTGAATTCTGGATTGCTTCTAGAG
>CEUZ01185379.1_pt1 | contig 11239 bp, 13 predicted proteins | sample 361511 | NCBI WGS metagenome assembly CEUZ01 (sample SAMEA2622822, study PRJEB7988) | marine metagenome | biome: marine biome (ENVO:00000447); feature: surface water layer (ENVO:00002042); material: "saline water (ENVO:00002010), including plankton (ENVO:xxxxxxxx)" | depth 5 m
ATCGTTCTTGGAACTACAAATGGTCCCATTTTTTTTGGATTTTTTTCGCGTGTTTTATCGGCGGCTAAAATAACGTTTTTTATAGAGGGTCCCCCTGAACCCATAATCATACCGCTAGAAATATTACTTACATCTTTTTCTTCTAAGCCTGAATCTTTAACTGCCTCATTCATCGCAACATAATTATAAGCGGAACCTTCGCCCATAAATCTAATTACTTTTCTATCAACGTGATCTTCAAGTTTAATATTTGGTTTTCCATGAATATTACTTTTTAAATTATATTCTTTATATTCTTCACTAAATGTTATCCCTGATTTTGAATTAATTAACGACTCATAAACTTCTTTTTGGCTGTTACCCAAACAAGAAACAATACCTATTCCAGTAATTACTACTCTCTTCATTATTTAAACAATCCCACTTTTAACCCTTCAGCTTCATAAATTAGTTTATTATCAGAAAATAATATGCCATCAGCCAAACCTACAACAGCATTTTCTTTTTTTAAAATCCTTTTCATATTAACTTGATATCTTGCAATTTTGACTTTTTTTAGGACTTCTCCAGTAAATTTTACTGAGTTTACACCTAAAGCTCTTCCCTTTCCGGGTTCACCCTTCCAGCCTAAGAAAAAACCTACAAGTTGCCACATTGCATCTAATCCTAGGCAACCTGGCATTACCGGATCTTCTTTAAAGTGACACTCAAAAAACCACATCTTATCTTTTATATCTAATTCAGCTTCAATTAATCCTTTTTTAAATTTACCATTTAGATCTTGAATATTTGTAATTCTATCAAACATAAGCATAGGAGGCGATGGTAATCTTGCGTTTCCAGGTCCAAACAATTTTCCATTAGCGCAATCTAATAATTCTTCATATTTATAACTATTTTTTTTCATCATATAGTTTAAAGTAATACTTGATTCACTTTCGTTATTACATATATATAGTTCAGAATAATTGTAAATTAAAAAGGTAAAAAAATCACTATTTTTTAAATATTATGGAAAAACTCAGAATTCATATTGAAAGATTAAGATCTTCTGGTTTAAGACCCACTAAACAAAGGCTTGCATTATGCAAAATTCTTTTTGATAGAAAAGGCACTTTTCATTTTACAATTGAGCAACTAAAAAAAGTAAGCGAAAAAAAAGGTAAAGAAAAAATATCATTAGCAACTTTATATAATACCGTTCATGCTTTTAAGAAAAAAGGATACTTAAAAGAAATCCCTTTAAAAGGTAGCCAAACTTTTTTTGATACGAATACAACAAAACATTATCATTTTTATGATGAAGAATTATCGAAATTAATTGATATTGAAAATGAAAAAATTTCTTTCAATAATTTACCAAAAGCACCAAATGGTAAAAAAATTAAAGAATTAGAAATAACAATTAGAGTTGCGAGTAATAATCAAAAGCAAAAAAAATAATAAAATTCTTTCTGTGACAAATTAATCTTCATAACTTAAAGAAGTTGACTTCTAGTTTAGAATGATTATAAATTAGCTTAAGGAGATTACAATGGCATTAAAAGGAAGCAAAACAGAAGAAAATTTAAAAGCGGCTTTTGCGGGCGAAAGTCAGGCAAACCGAAGATATTTATACTTTGCACAAAAAGCTGATGTGGAAGGTTATAATGATGTTGCTGCAGTCTTTAGATCTACTGCTGAAGGAGAAACTGGACACGCTCACGGACATCTTGAATTTTTAGAAGAAGTTGGTGATCCAGCTACAGGTAAACCAATTGGTGAAACTAAAGATAACCTAGCATCAGCTGTTGCTGGAGAAACTCACGAATATACTGATATGTATCCAGGAATGGCAAAAACGGCGAGAGATGAGGGTTTCGAAGAAATAGCAGATTGGTTTGAAACTTTAGCTAAAGCTGAAAAGTCACACGCAGGCAAATTTCAAAAAACACTTGAGACAATCAAATAATTAAAATCTGGTGGGGTTAAGCCCCACCAAAAAAAAATGAATAAAGAAGGTAGCACAGGAGCACCTGTAAGACACCCAATAGATTTCGATCATCCTGATTTTTTAGATCAAAAAAAATTAGATGATGAAATGAGAAGAGTTTTTGATATATGCCATGGGTGCAGAAGATGTTTTAACCTTTGTGATAGTTTTCCAAAACTTTTCAGTTTTATTGACGAAACAAAAGAAGGTGAAATCAGTTCGCTATCAAGTGATAAATTTGAGCCAGTTGTAGATTCATGTACTCTTTGCGATATGTGTTTTATGACAAAATGTCCTTATGTTCCTCCGCACGAATTTAATCTAGATTTCCCCCACTTAATGTTTAGATACAGAATGTACCAAAAAAAATTAGGAAAACTAAAAAAAATACCCTCTCAATTAGCGAAAATTGATCGAAATGGAAAAATTGGAGTTATGTTTAGTAAATTAGTGAACTGGATTACAGATATTAAAAATAAATTTTTTAGGAGAATATTAGAAATTTTCACTGGAATTGATAAAAGTGTAATACTACCAAAATACAATAATGAGACTTTTGAAAATTATTCAAAAAAAAATAAAGATTTGATCAACGAATTAGCACCTGGATTTGGAAGAAAGGTTGTAATTTATTCAACATGTTTTGTAAATTTTAATAAAAAAAATACAGGTGTAGCTGCATTAAAAGTTTTAAAAAAAAATGGAGTTGAAGTTCAACACGCATACCCTGGTTGTTGTGGAATGCCATATTTGGAACAAGCAGATCCAAAAAAAGTAGTTGAACAGGCAATTAAAGTTTCAAATGATTTATTAAAATGGGTAGATAAAGGTTATGAAGTTATTACTTTAACAGCAAGTTGTGGCTTGATGTTAAAATTTGAATGGCCGCTCTTATTGCCTAAAAATGAAAATATAAAAAAACTTTCAAAAGCAGTTAAAGATATTGATGAATATATAGTAGACATTTCACAAAAAGAAGGACTAGCCAAAGGTCTTAATGAGGTTCAAGGAGGTGTAACAGTCCATCATGCTTGCCATGCTAGAGCTCAAAATATGGGAAATAAAGCCAGAGATATGCTTAAATTAATACCAAATATTAAAATTGATGTAGTCGAAAGATGTGCTGGTCACGGCGGGACATTTGGCGTTATGAAGTCCACTCATAATATTGCAAAAAAGGTCGCACAACCAACTGCAAGATTAAGTTTTAAAAAAAATAATAAATATATGGCATCAGATTGCCCTCTAGCTGGAAAACATTTAAAGCAATTAGAAAAAGATACAAAAGTTTCACATGATGAGGCATTACATCCTATAGAATTAATAGCAAAGGCGTATAGATTATGATTATGACAAAAATGAATAGATTAGTAGAAAAGAACGACTTAATAGATGATGATGTTTACGCAAAAAATAGAAAAACGTTTAGAAAAAACTTAATTGAATTTAAAAAAAAAAGAAAAATACCTATAGGTCCTTACGCAACATTTTATTTTGAAAGTTTTGAAACTATGTTAGGGCAAATACAAGAAATGCTTTACATAGAAAAAGGTGGAGAGGAGCAACTAAAAGACGAATTAAATGCTTATAATCCTCTAATTCCAAAAGGCAAAGATTTAGTAGCTACATTAATGTTCGAAATTGATGACCCGATACTTAGAGCAAATTTTTTAGGTAAGGTTGGAGGTATAGAAGAAAATATTTGTTTACATATTGATGATGAAAAAATTAAAGCAGTTTCCGAAACAGATGTAGATCGCACTTCAGAAGAAGGGAAAGCCTCATCTGTTCAATTTTTACATTTTCATTTTTCAAATTCTCAAATAAACAAATTTAAAAACCCTAATAGTAAAATAAAATTATCGATTTATCATAAATTATATAACCACGTAGTAACGCTTACGCAAGAAACTAGACAATCACTAGAAAAAGATTTTATTTAATTTTTCCCCATAAATTTTTTTTAAGCACCCAACCCTGGTAATTGCCTGATATTATTTTACACCATTCATTTTTACATTTTTTTATAAGCATTAATCGTCCTTTCTCAAGTTTAGCTATAGGTTTTGAAAATATTGTAGATTTTTTGTAAATTAACGAATTGTTGTATAAATTTATTGCTGATTTTTTTTTTGATAATTGGGAAACATGTATCCAACCAGAATTATTTTCAAAATCCTTAATTTTTCTCCAAGTTTCTGATTTATCTAAAATTATAACTGGTAAAAATTTTTTTTTATATATAAGCTTTACTGGATATTCGAAAGATGGACCCTGTCTTAAATTAACTTTATTGTTTTTCAAAGTAAGAAAAAATATTTCTTCATTTGCAAAAATTTTTTTAGACACAAAAAAAATTAATAAAAAAAAGACTAAAAAAATAATGTAATTTTTATCATTTTTTTTCATTACAATAACAATCAGAACGTTTATTAAGTTTAACTTTTCTAAATGTGAGTTTTAAAGCATCAATAATTAGCACATAGCCGCAAAGAGTTTCACCAATTCCAAGTATTTCTTTCACCACTTCATTTGCTTGTATGGTTCCTATTATGCCTGCAATGGTGCCTAGAATACCCTCATATTCGCAATTATCAATATCAGGATTGGAAGGCATGTTAGGAATAAAACATTTTAAACAAGGTGATTTTTGTTTATTAAAGTTAAAGGTGTAAACCTGACCATCAAATTTACTTATAGCTCCAGAAATTAAAATTTTTTTATTTTTCACACAATAATCATTAATTAAAAAACGCGTTCGAAAATTGTCACTGCCATCTACAATTAAATCAAATTCATTTGCTATATGTTTTATGTTTTGATTTGTTAATTTTGTATTAAAAGATTTTACTTTTATTTCTGGATTAATTTTTTTTAATTTATTTATAGCAGTATTTGATTTGTGTTTTTTTATATCATTTGTACTAAAGATAATTTGTCGATTAAGATTTGATAATTCAATTATATCTTTATCTACAATTCCAATTTTGCCGATACCTAAGGCTGCCAAATAAATTGCGATGGGTGAACCAAGTCCTCCTGCACCAATTATTAACACTTTAGATTCCAAAAGTTTTTTTTGTCCTACTACACCTATTTTTTTTAAAATTATTTGTCTAGAATATCTATCAATCTGTTTTTTTGTAAATTTCATTTAAATATATTATTTACCTGTCGATCCAAAACCGCCTTTACCTCTAACTGTATTAGGTAAATTTTTAATCTCTTTAATTTTGCCTTTTGCTACTGGACACAAAATCATTTGTGCAATTCTATCACCCGATTTTACTGTAAAAGTTTTTTTACCCAAATTTATTAATATAATTTTAATCTCCCCTCTGTAATCCGAGTCTATTGTTCCTGGTGTATTTAGAACAGAAATATTATTTTTTGCAGCGAGGCCAGATCTTGGTCTTATTTGTATTTCATAATTTTTTGGAATTGCAACGGCTATACCGGTTGGAACAATAGCAATTTTACCAGGGCTAATTTTTATTTTATTTTTAGTATATGCCACTATATCCATTCCCGAAGAACCAGAAGTTTTGTATTCGGGAAGTTTGATATTTTTATCAAACTTTTTAACTAATATTTTAACCATAAATATTATTGGACAAAATGATTAATTATTTTTTTAGCAATTTTATTTGCTATATAAGATTTTAAATTTTTTTCAATTTTTTCAACTTTATTACCATAAAGTATTGAAACTGCATTATATTCAGAACCAAAACCAATATCTGGTTTCGAAATATCATTTGCTACAATCCAATCGCAGTGTTTTTTATTTTTTTTATCCTCTGCCAATTTTAAAACATCATTAGTTTCAGCGGCAAAACCTATAACTAGTTTAGGTCGTTGTAAATTATTTTTTGATAAAAATTCTAATATATCTATGTTCCTTTTTAAATTTAAAGTTATATTATTTTTTTTAATTTTTTGTCTTTCGTATATTGATGGTTTAAAATCTGTTACAGCAGCAGTACATACAGCTATATCAACAGGCAAAGCTTTTTTTGCTTCTATATACATTTCGTCAGCTGTGTCTACCTTAATCATATTTACATTCTCAGGTTTTCTTAGTGTGGATGGACCTGATATTAATGTTGTTTTAACCCCAAATTTTGCTAGCGAATTTGCTATTTCATATCCTTGTTTGCCACTTGAATTATTTGTAATAAATCTTACAGGGTCGATATATTCTCGCGTCGGACCCGCAGTGACAAGCGCTTTTAGATTTTTATTTTTTATTATATTTCTTTCAAAAAAATAATTATTTATAAAATTATAAATTTGTTCTGGCGAAGACATTTTTCCTTCTCCATATTCTCCGCATGCCATTTCACCTTTGGTTGGTCCCACAGATAAATATCCATAATCTAGTAATTTAGCCATATTATTTTTAGTAGATTTATGAAGCCACATTCTCACATTCATTGCAGGAGCAAATATTACTTGTTTATTTGACGCTAATACTAGAGTAGACGCTAAATCTTCAGCTTTTCCTAAAGCGAGTTTAGCTATTGAATTTGCTGTAATTGGAGCAAATAAAATTATATCGCACCATCTTGATAATGATATATGGTCCATTTCACCTTCTTGATCTGTATCAAAAATATTTTCATATACTTTATTTTGAGATAAAGATGCAATTGATAATGGCGTTACAAATTTTTTTCCAGACTCAGTTAGTACTACTTTAATTTCGCACTCTTGTTTTTTAAGTAATCTTATTAAATCAAGAGATTTATAAGCAGATATTCCACCTCCAACAATTAATATAACCTTTTTTTTACTAAGAGATTTATTCATAGTTTTGTCATTTGAATACTAAGAGAACAAAAATTACAAGCACTAAAACTCCTCCCAACATCTTATTTCGCATTAATTCCAGCTTTAATTCCTCTTCTCTTAAGCTACGATAGGGTAAACTGTTTGGATTAAATTTACCTTCAGCTATTAAAGTCATCACATCGTTTGCTCTATCCATTATGATCGGTAAATCTGGTAATCTTTTAAGCACTTCTGAAGCTTCATTTACTGCTTCGTTGGCCTTATTAATTGGATCTTTAACGTCTTTCAACCATTCTTCTAGTACTGGTCTTGAAATATCCCATATGTTAGCATCAGGATCAAGTTTTCTAGCTACTCCTTCCACAACAACCATTGTTTTTTGTAAGAGTAATAATTGTATTTGAGTTTGCATTTTAAATTTTTCTGTATTTTCAAAAAGTTGACTTAATAATTTTCCACCTGAAATATTTTTAGAAGATTGACCAAAAATAGGTTCACCTATTGATCGAAGAGATTGTGCAAAATCTTCTTTAGAAAATTCCCTTGAAACTAAACCTGCAACAAAATGTACTTCCGCAACTTTTTGATAATCTCTTTTTATAAAGCCATAAAGTATTTCAGCAAGGTATTTTCTATTTTTTTTATCTAATCTACCCATGATTCCAAAATCAACAGGCACAATACTTCCATCACTTGCTACAAACAGATTTCCTTGATGCATATCAGCGTGAAAAAAACCATCTCTTACAGCATGTCTTAAGAAGTGCTGAATTATATTTTTAGCCAGTTTTTTAGTGTCGATATTCTTTGACTTTAAATTTTCTACTTCTCTTATAGAAATTCCATCTATTTTATCCAAACAAAGAACTTTTTTGCTAGTTTGATTCCAGTAAATTTTTGGAACATTAAAACCAAAATCTTTTTTTGTATTTTCATAAAGCTCATTTGCTGCCGCAGCTTCAAATCTAAAATCCATTTCAACATTTGTAATTTCACGGAGTAATTGAACAACTTCTACTAATTTTAATCTTTTAGTTTTTTTAATAAGGCTTTCAACAATATAAGCCAAAAACATTAAAGCATCTAATTCATCATTAAATAATTTATCTATATTTGGTCGTAAAATTTTAATTGCAACTTCTTTTTTTTGATCAGATTCAATAATTGTAGCAAAATGAACTTGCGCTATTGAAGCTGCAGCAACAGGTTCAGAAATATTTTGAATTTGTTTAAAGTTTTTTTCTCCAAGTTCTTTTTTTAGTATATTTTTTGCAATAAATAAATCAAAGGGAGGTAATTTATCTTGAAGTTTTTCTAGTTCTTCTGAAATATTCTCACCTATTATGTCAGGTCTTGTAGCTAAAAATTGGCCTAATTTTATAAAGGTTGTGCCCATTTCTTGAAGCGCAGTACATAATTTTGATCCAGCAGATAAGTTTTTATTTGCTTTTTTTTGCTTAAAATTAAAGCCAATTATAAAAAAAAGTATTTTAATTCCTATAGGCGGATTATAAATTTCATAGAGTGAAGAAATGGCACCAGAACTTGATAACTTTCTTCCAATTTTAAATAACATGTATAATTTTTTAATCATTTTTAAATTTTCCAAGCTGAATGAATAGCCACGATTCCTCCATTCAAATTTCTATATGATATATTAACAAAATTTTGCTTTTTTATTTGTTCAAAAAATTTTTCTTGGGAATAAAATTTTTCAATACTATTTATTAAATATTCGTATGGTTCTGATTTTCCTATTACAAATTTTCCAAGCCGCGGTATTGATTTTGAATAAACTTTGTAAAATTTGTTTAAAATCTCATTTTTAACCTTAGAAAATTCTAGACATAAAAATCTCCCACCCGGTTTAAGAACTCGATAAGCTTCCTTAAGTGCAATATTAATATTTTCAACATTTCTAATTCCAAAGCTAATTGTGTAGTAATCAAAATAATTATTTTTAAAAGGAAGTTTTTCTGCATTAGCACAAAACCATTTTATTTTATTAGGAGCGTTAATTTTGGTTTTGCTTATATTTAACATTTCATTATTTTCATCCACACAGTACACACTGCCTTCATAATTTACTTTTTTAAGAAATATTTTTGCAACATCACCAGTGCCAGATGCAACATCAATAAGTTTTGTATTTTTTTGAGGATTCAACCAGTCTATGAAATTTTTTTTCCATAACCTGTGTATGCCCATGGACATTAGATCGTTCATTAGATCATAATTATCAAAAACATCGTCAAAAACTTTTTTTACAAGTCTTTCATTGTTTGTGTGATAGGTTTTCATTTAAATTAATTAATCATATGTTAAGTTTTTTCACAATATATATAATTAGCCATGCCAGAACTTCCTGAAATTGAAATTGTTAAAAGATCTTTATATAAAATGATAAATAAAGCTAAGATTACTAGTATAACAATAAATAATAAAAATTTACGATATAAAATAGCCAGTAATTTTTCACAAAGTTTAAAAGGTGAGAAAATAATAAAAATAACTAGAAGATCAAAATATTTAATTTTTTTCTTAAAAACAAAATTAATACTTATCCATTTAGGAATGACTGGTAAATTATTAATAATTAGAAATCGAGACAACGCAACATTTAGAACAAGTTTTTATTATAATTTAAATATAATTTCGAAGCATAATCATATTATTTTCAAGTTAAATAATGGATTAATGTTAATTTATAATGATGTTAGAAGATTTGGTTTCTTAAAAATATATAAAATTAGCGAAATTAATAAAATTTCTTTTTTAAAAAAACTTGGTTTGGAACCATTGAATGACAAATTTAATATCAAATATTTTAAAAAATTTTCACTAAAAAGAAAAAAAAATATAAAAAATTTAATAATGGATCAGACATTTATTTGTGGTCTTGGCAATATATATGCTAATGAAGCGTTGTTTATGTCAAAAATTAAACCTTTCAGAGAATGTAATAATCTTAATGACGTTGAGATTAAAAACTTAATTTTAAGTATAAAAAGGGTTCTAAAACTTTCAATTTCTAAAGGGGGATCATCAATAAGAGATTTTATTAGTTCGTCAGGAAAAAGCGGTCAATTTCAACAATTTTTTCAAGTATATGGTAGGAAAAACAAAAGTTGTTCACGTGCACTTTGTAAAGGAATAATTAAAAAAATTAATATATCTAACAGATCATCTTTTTATTGTAATATCTGTCAAAGCTGAATCCTATTGACCTATATAAGTCAAAAAGATATATATTCTGCACCTTATGCCAAATACTAAATCAGCCAGGAGAAGAGTACGAAGAACAATTGTTGAAACTAAGAAAAACAAACTAAGAAAAAACAAATACAAAGCGGCAGTAAAGAAAATGCAACAGTATATTGATGGTGGAAAAACATCTGAGGCTAAAAAGTTTCTACCAAAATTCTACTCTGAATTGATGAAAGTAGCTAAAACTGGCACCATAAGCAAGAAAACAGCATCAAGAAAAATATCTAAAATTACAAAAAAAATTAACTCTTCAAAAAAATAATTTAAATAACAATTAAAAGTTGTTTATTTTTTTTTAATAATACTTGACAACTAAATGAAGAATAATTTCTTTTTAAAAAACAAGATGTAGTTAATGTATTTTAAGTTGCATTTTAAAAAATTTTTTATTTTAAATTAAAAAATTAAAATTAATTTATACAACCTAAAAAAAAAAATTCAAAATACAACTTAATCAAGAAATAAAAAATTTACAATACAACCTATTAAGTATTGAAAGTGATACTAAAAAAAAATAGAACTCTTTAAAAGTTCAAATAAAATTTCTATGACAAAAATTTTTCAAAAACAAAATACCGCCATCCCATTGGCAAAAGAAGAGAATTTTCTTAACTGGAATGAAATTTTAGAAAAATTTAAAGAAGTTTTTGGTAACGACATTTATGAAAGTTGGATAAAAAACATAAATTTTAAAAAAGAATTTAATCATTATATTGTCTTGTCAGCCCCAACCAGATTTGTAAGAGATTGGATAGTTTCTAGATATGCAGATAAAATATTAGATGTGATTAAAACATTCAAAAAAAGTATTCAAAGAATAGAATTCTTAATTGAAGAAACACAAGAAAAAACATTTAGAACAGATACGTTTAATAAAAAGCACATAATACCAATAGAAAATTCTTTATCGAGTTATAGCAGATTCAATACTAATAATAGATTTGATAATTTTATGGTTGGAGAAAGTAATGAGCTTGCTTATACAGCTGCACGTAAAATATGTGTTCAATCAGCTCATTATAATCCACTTTTTATTTATAGCCCAGTAGGAATGGGAAAAACCCATTTATTAAATGCAATTGGATTAGAGATTGGAGACAACAAAAAAACTATGTTCATCTCAGCCGAAAGATTTATGTACCATTTTATTAGATCAATTAAAAATAATGAAATGGTAAAATTTAAAGATTTTTTTAGAATGGCTAA
>CEUZ01058534.1_pt1 | contig 11238 bp, 18 predicted proteins | sample 361511 | NCBI WGS metagenome assembly CEUZ01 (sample SAMEA2622822, study PRJEB7988) | marine metagenome | biome: marine biome (ENVO:00000447); feature: surface water layer (ENVO:00002042); material: "saline water (ENVO:00002010), including plankton (ENVO:xxxxxxxx)" | depth 5 m
ATTCTAATTGCAACCCATGGAGTTTTTTCTTTTTCACATTCTTCACACCCTTTTGTAATTGGGTTCACATCTTTTGCTTGCTCAAAGTGCTCGCACTCGGTTCCCATACTTTTGTTAATCTTATAGAGTTACTATATCTTTTCACCGTATTCTAACGTCTAAATAACACATTTTCAAATTTATCTTGGATCCGTCGTCTAGCTTGGTTTGGATGCCGCACTCACACTGCGGAGGTCAAGGGTTCAAATCCCTTCGGATCCACTATATTATCTAAAAATTTTTTCTATCTTTTTCCGTCCGTCTTTTCCAATCAAAAAGAAAGCTCCCGCACCCAATAATGCAGTTGGAATTGCCACATATAGCAGATCTAGTACTGGGTCTCCGCACATAACAACCATCACAATAACTAGTATTTGAATTCTGCACCTAAATCTTTGAAACCCATGTCATTTTTCGTCAACTTTGTGGCAGTGAATCCCTTCGGTTCTATTACAACATTCTCAAAAATTGAAGTAAAATCAAAATTGATATAACATATAGATTTCATATAATTCGATAATGTCACGTGATAATTTTATACATGAGGCAAATCTGCTTACAGACCAACAAAAAAATGAGGAATGTCTAGATTTATGTGATAAAGCACTTGCTATAGATGATAAAAATGCTGATGCATTACTTCACAAAGGTGCTTGTTTAATTAGATTGAAAAAACCAGAAGATGCTATACCATGTTGTGATAAGATACTAAACGGTCATGCATTTTTTATTAATGATATTGATTTGTCTACTGCCATGACACTTGACAATAAAGGATTTGCATTATCCATGTTAGGAAAGTTTGAAGATGCTTTAGAATATCATGATAAAGCACTTGCTATAGATGATAAAAATGAAAAAACTTTTGTGAATAAAGCACTTGCATTTGGCGGTTTAGGCAAATATGATGAATCATTAAAAAACAGTGAGCATGCAATATCAATCAATCAAAATTATGCTAAGGCGTGGAATAATGCTGGATACGCATTACACAAACTTGGTAAATCTGAAGATGGACTAGAATATGTAGAAAAGGCATTAGAATTGGATCCTACCGATAAAGACGCATTGGATTCTAAACATGTTATTCTTGAGGCTTTGGGCAGAACTGATTAAGACTATACACCCATCATTGAAAATATTCCGTATGTTAAAATGAACACACCCAATAATATTATGATCTTTGATAATGTTCCAAACTTCATTTATGTTCTCAGGGTATGAGTTAGTTATAAAAAATCTTCTCTTAAATATGGATTCAAAAAACACCTAGTATTGATTGACGTACCATGGAAATGGGTAATAATTGCAGTTGGTATAATATGCCTGGGAACAATTACAAATTATTTATTACCAGAGTTTCTGTTCAATTTTAAATAAGATTCTCAGATGAAACCATTATTCCAGCTAAGCACACGAAAATACGACGAGGAAATAATTCTAGTAAAAAATGCGATGATACAGCTGGAAGAAAAATGTAATGTAAAGAATGGTTTTGGTCTTAAAGAACCATCAATGATGGCTGGATGGGCATTTTTCAATATTGAACTGAGTACAGAAATGCTTTCTGTGATAGAGACATCTGGCATGATGATTAATGCACAGGGTGTGGGGTTTAGCGAACAGCTGAAAAACTTCCTCGGTCACTATCTTGAGACAAAGGGCAGTAATGTAAGAATTAAAAAAATTGATTATTAGCATCTCAATGTAATACTTTTTTGTAACCATGTGGTAAAATCAATTAAATGGATTCAGTATGCCCAAAGTGTAAGAAGGATCTAAGATTACATACAAAAAAGGAACTAGTAAAATGCTCCTTAAAATATTGGGTATCTGACTGGAAAAAATAACAAACAAAATAAATAATTACCCAATAGAACTTGCATTATTAATGTCTGATTCAATTGCATCTGAACTGTTACAAAAGTGGGTTGAAACTATAAAGCAAGGTGACGCAAACGAAGTTACACTTCTTTATGACAAAAGGGGACTTTTGCTAGGTACTTTTTCTCCAAACGAGAGAGTTGGTCATGAGGCAATTTCTGAATATTTTGTGAACCTTCTAAAAAGTTCAGTTTCAGTTGAAATCTTATCAGAGCACCCATACGTTTGGGATACAGTTGCAGTTAATTCTGGTCTTTACAATTTTGTCTTACCGGATAAAACGGTTGAAGCAAGATTCTCGTTTGTGTATGGAAGGAATGGTGAACTTTGGAAAATTATCTCGCATCATTCTTCAGTTTTGCCTAAGGACGATTAGCATGGGTGATGGAATTGGAGGTCCAGTAGTAAGATGTGTTGCTGGCAATGCATTTGAACTGGATGTAACCCATTACAGGAAGGATAATCAGGAACAATACAGCAGAATTGAGAAAATCATCATTGGAAAAATTGACAATCCAGAAAATCCAGAATACCGGGAAACCACACAAGAAGAGCTAGAACAAGCCTTGAAAGGAAAATTTGTTTCTTGCAATGTTCAGTACAGAGATGAAAAAACTGACGCATTGGTCTGTAATGTATTTGTACAAAAGCCTCCTGAAGGATTCTAATTATTATTTTACACCCATAAACGTGGTCATGATAAATCCACCTACGACAGTGATACCTAACATCAAAAGCAATCCAACAATTAGAGTTTTTTTACTATCTAGTGCATTGTCCATGCAAATAATCTGCTGTTACACTATTTAGTGAATACTATAGGCATGAATTCCCTACTTTATGAGATCATAAATGACCAATTTGACAATCATTGTTTATCACCATATTAATGATCGCTGAACTTGTGAAATAATACAATGGAATCACTCTACAAAAAACATGAATGGGTTCTGTATCACAAAAAGGAAAAAAATGAAGAACTAGATGAGGACTAGGCAACACTTTATTTCTTGGAATTTTAATACATTTTGAATTGGTTGAATTAAAACTAGAAGGTTCCGGCGGTTATGTTATTGCAGAATTGTCTGAAGAACTTGCAGCTAAATCAAAATTGGTTCCAAACATCGATAAGTGCTTTCTCGCACCTGTTGGAAAACTTGCAGAAAAAGACATGCACAAGTATTTTTGCAATAAGTGTGAATCTGAGTTTGACGGTCCCCCAAAATATCAGATAGAGGAAGCACCAAATGAACAAATTGCAGATGGGTTAATTCTGGTTGAACGGGGGCAATACATCTGTCACCAATGCTCTTCTATAATTGGTGAGTATCGAATGTTTGAGAACAAGCAGTAACAGAAAAGTGGTTTTTTATAATTTCTTAATTGCGGTAGCTAATTCTGTGTCAGCGATTTCATATTCTGATTTCCCTTCTTTATTAATATCCCAAGAAACTACGCCTAATTCTGTCAATCTTCCCATGGTCGCAATTCTACACGCTTCTACAGGCGTCTGTTTTCCTTCATTGTTTTGCTTTAGTTCAATTGTTTTATCAATTATGTCTCTCTGAATCTTGTTAGTGAATTTTTTATCATTTGATTTTTTGACAAAGTTTTTCAATGTATTCTCAAATTCCATATCAAGCGTATCTGTAATATCTGACGACAATGCATCTTCATATGTTATTATCTCAGTTGCAGTTTTGATTAGTTTTGTCTCTAATGGTCTGTTCGGAATTATTTTTGTCACTAAAAATTCTCGTTCCTCATTTGAAAATGCTGGAAAATTTGTCCCGTTAATAATTGGATTGTCTAATAGATAGAATTTCTTACCAAGATCAGTTAGTGTGATTAGTACATCTTTCTTTTTTGAAAATATCTTAATTATACCAAGTGCCATAAGCGCTCCTTCAAAAGTTGTTTCTCCAGTATCTTGACCTCTTTTTAGTTTTCCAAAATACCGATCCTTGTATCTTTGCTCTGCTAATGCTTGTTTTGCTGTGACTTCATTAATTATGGTGGGTCTTGGCAATCCTGTGGAAATTTTCTCTTCCCTTGTTTTCTTATTTTCTTTTTCATAGACTGTTAGTTTTTTTGAAATTTCTTCTGCAAGTTCATATGCCCTTGCTCTAAAATCATTGAAGTTTATCACTGGTGACTTTTGCTCTCTCATCATATTACCAAGAAGTGTTATTGCAATTTTTACTGGTAAGAGTCTGCTATAATGTGTAAAAAGTAATGGCCACCCATCAAACTTAACATCATCATATCCTTCTTTTGATATTTCATTGAAATTTATCTGCTTGATAAAGTCCCTCGTCGAATCTAAATTATTCTGAATGTTTTCAAATTCGTTATCTGATTCAAAAGTTTGTTGTGTTATCTCTGGTTCGTTTGCTGTTTTGCCTGTATCAGGTATTGAGTTTAGAAATTCTTTCCATTCATTACCATACTTTTCAGGATATCCAGGATAGATTTGTTTTAGTACATCAGGTTCCATCATGCTTTGCATGAATGCAAATTGAAGCATTGTTGGCTCCATATCAGTTAATTTGTCTATTACTTTTACTGGGTTTTTTTCCCATGACAGAAATACATCAATTGCCCTAAAGATGAAATCATCAGCATCCCTAAATCTATCTGGGCTGGCTTCCACTAACTGGTTGATCTTTCTCTGATGATCAGGGCTTAATCTAATTATTCTGTTACCCGAAGTCATACGGCTCCAGTCTTTATTGGACACGCTTTATGTGAAAATAACTTGTATTAAAGTTAACATAATCTATTATACCGATCTAAAATAGGGCATTATGTTTAAAAAATGGACCTTTCACTCACTATACTTATATTCTACCACATAATAGGCTTTATGATGAGAAATACAATGCTTTATGTAGAAAAACAAGAACAGATAACATACACGCTGGATACATGTGTGATAAGAAAAATCCTTGAAAACCCAAATTATCTTAACTGTATTAGCACACATGTAAATTTCTCAGACTCGGAGATAATACTCAGTAAGACTGTTTTGTGGGAAATTAGAAATCAAATACAATCAATTAGCCCTGATCTAACCTTGAAACAAATTCTCACTGAATTACAGGATAAGCTAAACGCCAATGTAAAGATTGTAGCACATTCTAATGATACAATTTTACTTGCAAATGATCTGTTAAGCAAACACAGTCAAAGCCTTCATGAACCAGACAACCAGATTTTAGCATTTTCAATTATTCATAATGCCACACTTCTAAGTTGTGATAGTAAACTAATCAGATGCGCAAAAAGTGAAGGTCATCCATGTGTAAACACACACAATTTAGCAACAACCATTTGGGGGACCATGGCATGAGTGAACTAATACAAAAACCTAGAATTCAACAAGATGAAAATCAGATTTATGATTACGTCTGGTCTGGACTACTTGTAGAAATGGAGGAATTACAGAATTGAAGTACAGAACAAACATGCAGATTATGGCACAGGTACTTGACAAAATGCAAGATGCCGGAAGTCAAGGTTTGATTATTTCTAGATTAACTCAGAAAGCAAATCTTTCTCATGATAGATTAATTTCACTGACAACCAACTTGATTGGTTCAGGTCTAATTACTAAGATTGAATACGATGGTAGAAATTGCTATGTCATAACTGACAAGGGTATGATGTTTTTGTCAGAATATCAAAAGTTCTTTGATTTTGCCAACTCATTTGGTCTAGAATTATAAATTAATTAATACAAACCCTCAGCAACTGTTCTATACGGAATAAGCCATCTTTCATGATTACATTGTGTACATTTGTATAACCATCTTCGTTTCTTTGTGACTATTTTTGGTATGACCACCACCTCATGTTTTGTCTTTGCCATACAGAAATCACATCGCCTTTCTTCGTATTGTTTCTTTTCACTACTTTCTCCCAAAAATTTGAACAGTTTCTTAAAGTCTGTTTTTAACTCATCAATAAGCTTCTGATTATAGATTGTCGCAGCAGGATGATAAGTGACAAAATACATTCTTCCATCTTTTTCTATGAAATTACCATGATTTTTTGTAATTTCTTTTCCATCTAGCAGTGTATTGAATGCAGTATTTCCCATAATACATACAACCTTTGGATTAATAATCGAGATTTCCTCATTAATGTAATTTAGGCACGATTTTTCCTCATTTTTTGTGGGAACTCTATTGTCTGGTGGTCTACATTTTACAATATTGGTTATGTAAACATCATCTCTATCAATTCCAGTATCTGATAGAATTTCATTCAATCTTTTTCCAGCAGAACCTACAAATGGTTCACCTTTTTTGTCTTCATTTCTTCCAGGAGCTTCACCAACTAGAATTATCTCAGCATTTTGATTGCCTTTCCCAGGTACTGCATTTGTTCTAGTTTGGCATAAATCACACTTTTTGCATGCACTGACTTGTTCTGCAATCACATCCAATTTATTATTCAATTTATTCTCCATACTTCACATTAGTGATAAATTTCTCAATAATTAATCAATTCATTAGCCAATATCAGGTTAAGAATGACATAATAAAACCATCATCAAACTAGTATTATGACTGAGGCCCAAAATTTTGAATCAGAATTAGCAGATGATCAAAAATCTGCCGGTTTGGAATTTTTGAAATTTTTTGACCCAACAACTATGAGTATACATCTAAAAGAAAACCAAAAGCCACTTGGTAAAAAAGGAAAGCCCGGAAATTTTGAGCTTGTGCAAATAGGCAATAAAACACTACAAAGGGATTATCTTGAATTGATCACATCTCAAATTCTTACTGCAGTCGATGATGAGATGTTGGGAAATGTTGAAATCTCAAAACCAGGCGCTCTTGTTATTCAGTATAGGGACTATAGGATTGCTATTACTAGACCACCATTTTCTGAATTATTAGAGATTACAATTGTTCACCCAATCAAACAGATGGAACTTGAAGAATACAACATATCTGAAAAATTAATGGGTAGATTAACGCAGCAAGCAGAGGGAATTCTCATTTCTGGTCCGCCAGGTTCTGGAAAGAGTACACTTGCTTCTGGATTAGCAAATTTCTATAATCGAAGTGGAAAAATTGTAAAAACTTTTGAATCACCAAGAGACTTGCAAGTGGATCCAGGTGTAACCCAGTATACTAGACTTGATGGAAGTTTTGAAAATTCAGCAGATATTCTTTTACTTGTTAGACCTGATTATACAATATTTGATGAAGTTAGACGGAGAGACGATTTCAGAATTTTCAGTGATTTGAGGCTAACTGGAGTTGGCATGGTTGGCGTTGTTCATGCAAATGCTCCGCTTGATGCTGTACAGCGATTTATTGGTAAAATAGAGCTTGGAATAATTCCCAGTATTTTAGACACTGTTGTGTTTGTTAAGGATGGAAAAATCAACAAAGTTTACGAGTTGGAATTGAAAGTAAAAGTTCCAAGCGGAATGATAGAGCAGGACTTGGCAAGACCTGTTATTGAAATCTGTGATTTTGAAACCAGCAATCTTGAATATGAGATTTATACATTTGGCGAGGAAAATGTAATAATACCAGTTTCAAAACCACATAAAAAAATTGGAATGGAAAGATTAGCGGAAGAAAAAATTGTTGACAAGTTAAGACGATATGATCCAAACCCGCAGGTAGAGTTTCTTAGTGACTCAAGAATTAAGGTGTATGTTTCCAAAGATTCCATACCTGGAATAATTGGACGTAATGGTAGTAACATCAAGGAATTGGAGGCAATGCTGAATCTACATATTGATGTTGAGGAAATTAGTTCCGATTATACTAGCAGTTCTAGTTTAACCAACGACATACCATTTGATTTTTCTGAATCTCGAACTTCATTACTGTTAGATGTTGGAAAACAATACGCTGGAAACTCTGCTGATATCCATGTTGACGATGAGTATCTTTTTTCCTCACGGATTGGCAGAAAGGGACAAATCAAAATTTTAAAGCGCTCTAACGATGGTAAAAAGTTTACAAGATTCGCACATTCAAAAAGCAGCATTCAGGTTTTCCTTAGAAGTCATTAAAATTATTCACAATTTTTGGGTTAGATTTTAGAAATGTGACAAATTTTCTAAGCTGCCTCATAGTCTTTGGATTTAGATGGTGTTCAATTCCTTCAGCATCCTGATTAGCAATGTCTCTTCCTATCCCAAGAATTTCAAAAAAATCTAACAGTGTGCCATGTTTTTGCCTAATTGTTTCAGCTAACTGCTCACCGGTAGGCGTAAGTGAAATTCCATGATATTTCTCATAATACAGGTATCCATTCTTATCCAATTTTTTGAGCATTTTTGTGACACTTGGAGGGCTGACATTCATGTATCTGGAAATATCTAATGTGGTCGCATATCCTTTCATATCAACTAGTTCGGCAATAACTTCCAGATAATCTTCCATTCTCGTACTTGATTCCAGTTTTTCTGATTCATGCGCAGCTCTAATCGAGTCGAGTCTTTTGGAGCTTAGTTTCTTCATATAGTGTTTTTCAGGTACTTTCTGATATAAATTCCGTGAGTTTGTAACAAATTCTTGACACGAGAGTAATCCAATTTGATCACTGAATTTTAACTAATATTTTTGAGAGATATTAGAAATGTCTGATTTACTCAAAAAACGCATAGAAAAGCTTAGACACATGAGGGAATCTGCAAATAGGCGCTCTAGTCTTTATTCAGACATTTCAAAAATTAATGACAGGGATACTGCAAGGTCATTAGGCGCATTAAACAGAGCATCCGCACCTGGTGGTAAACTACAGAAACTTGGCTTCGTCATGCTCTGGGTTCCAGAGCCTACCGGTGTAACTGTCGCAGTTGGGGCACCAATGATTCTAGCCGGAAGATACTTGGATAAAGTCTACAATGGTGCAACGCTCAAGGATATAGGAAGTCATACAAATGAAGCAATGTCCTCAATAAAAAATTTCAAAGGTCATATGAGCCCATCTTAGTTTTTATTTTGTAAAAATTACTATATGCTATGCCAACCAGACTTCAAGTTTTGATTCCAATTGGAATAGCAGCACTGATTGTTGGTGTTGCTGGAGTTGCCACATTACCTGCTGAGGTGAAGTTAGAACAAGTTGAATTTCCACGTGGTACAATTATGGTCGATGATAAAATATTAGAGGTGCAGATAGCTGATACTGAACCTAGGCATGTAAGAGGCTTAATGTTCCAAAACGAATTACCATTTGATCAGGGAATGCTATTTGTTTTTGACAAACCCGGCCCAAAATCCATGTGGATGCTAAACATGCAGTTTCCACTTGATATTATTTGGTTTGATGAAGACGGTAATGTTGTCAGTATATCAAAAGACGTTCCTCCTTGCGTGACACCTGTAGAAATTATGGCATGTGAGTATGATGGATCAACTTCTGAAAATGCCAAATATGCATTGGAAGTCACAGCAGGCTTTGTAGACAAATTCAAAATAGACAAAAATTCAAAACTTGAAATAATTTCAATCTAATGGATATTATGAAAGTTTCAAAAATTTCTGCAGTCACGGTATTTACAAAAAACATGAAGGACTCATGTATGTTTTATTCTAGCATACCAAAGTTTGAGATATCATATGGTGGACCAGACTCAAACTTTACCACATTCAAAGTAAGTCAGTCACCAGACATGTATCTCAACATAGAATTACAACAGCAAATTACTGAGAAACCAAGTAATGAACATTTCAGAATTATTTTTCACACAGAGGATGTGGATGCATTGTATTATTACTTGAGAAATGATGACAATATTTCCAGTCTAGGAAAATTTGAAACAAAACCTATGGATGCTGAATGGGGAGAAAGATTTTTCCAGATGCGAGACCCTGACGGCTATCCTGTTGTCTTTGCAACACCACTAAGCAAGAATGATTAAGATGTGTAACACCATCTGATTATGACTGATTTTAAAAGAATTGCAATAGAGCAGTTTGAAATGAATATGCAGGTTTTGAAAAGAAAACCTAATGATGCAGTTGCCAGATCATACATGCTTGGCGTAATGATGGCAAAACATCTTACAGATGAGCATGTTGAAATGGCAAAGCGATATGTTATAGAATAAAAAAGGAGGATTACTGTTGTTCGGGAGTAATCTGAAGAGTAGCCTCGTTTACTTTGTTACCAATAAGTGACAAAAATGGCATTGCGTCCCATTTGTACATATAGGTAGAAAGGAATTGCTGTGCAGTGTTATTGTATTTTGCATAGAATTGTTCTGCCTCAGATTGGCTAGCCTCAATAACTGACATTGAAGTCTTGTTATCATCAAATGGACCACTCCAAATCATATTTCCCGAGTTCTGCCATTCATCAATAATCATTGATAACGCAGGCATTGCTGTTGCAATCTCTTCTGGTTTTGCATCTTCTTTGAAAACACTAACAAGAACAAATGGCTCTTTGCTAATTTCTTCCATACAAAAAAATGAAAACCAAATTATTAAAAACATATGAAGCTTTCAAGTTCATATTCTATAGTATTAGAAAAAATACCGTTAGCAACTTTTCCAGTAGACGATACGACATGTGACTTTTGCCAATGGTTGTCGGTTAGAGATCAAGCATGCGACAATTAGTCACTAACGGTAGAATGAATGGATTTTGCAAATTATTAAAAACAATGTTGAGTTTATTTCGGTGTTCTAATTTCTTGGAATATATTATCAAGTATTGCTGCGCTGTATTCTCTTTTTTACACCTATCAATAATTTTCATTCTAAGATTATGGAATGAGTATTTTCCTAAAATAGGGTACAAAAAGAGAACTAGTAATGAAGAAAAGCATCTTTGGTATCATTGCACTTACTGCATTAATGCTTGCAATACCAAATGCATATTCTGCAGAACCCGATATGGTAACATATCTTTCAATTTCAGAAATTACTCAAACTAGTATCACTCTTGCTGAGCAAAGTCTAGAAGATGGTGATTTTGATACTACCAAAAAGTATATCGAGTTTGGCTCTAAACAGTTTTCAAATAATTTACAAAAATTAAGAGATGCTGATACATCATTAACTGACGAAGTTCACATATCACTAATTGATCTTCAAACAAAAGAGATTAGCTCTGAAAATAGATCTTCTATCTTATCTGAATTAAATAGAATTAACGAACTTCTTGATAATGTCCCTGAAGATCCTGAGATTACTCCAAATGTTATAGTTGCACATTTGATAATAGTTGATCAGCAGTACGAAAATTTTGAATCTAACAAAGATGAATTTTCTTATTCACTGGCACTAGGATTTATGGAAAGAGCAAATCAAATGTTCTATTCTCAAA
>CEUZ01067368.1_pt1 | contig 11238 bp, 5 predicted proteins | sample 361511 | NCBI WGS metagenome assembly CEUZ01 (sample SAMEA2622822, study PRJEB7988) | marine metagenome | biome: marine biome (ENVO:00000447); feature: surface water layer (ENVO:00002042); material: "saline water (ENVO:00002010), including plankton (ENVO:xxxxxxxx)" | depth 5 m
GTACGTGAACGCAAGTCTGTAGCATAGCCGAACATCTCAGATAGTGGTACCTGTGCGGTAACTACTTGATTATTTCCTCTTGCCTCCATTTGTCCGACTTTCCCTCTTCTAGAGTTCAAATCACCGACCACATCGCCCATATAATCCTCAGGTGTTACTACTTCCACCGCAAAAATTGGCTCTAATAGAACTGGTTTTGCCTGTTTTATAACTTCTCTAAACCAAGATTGCGCCGCTATTTTGAAAGCCATCTCTGATGAATCCACATCATGATGTTTTCCATCATTAAGAGTTACCTTCATTCCTAATACTTGAAAACCTGCTAAAACTCCTGCAGTCATTGCAGACTGAATGCCTGCATCGACAGCGGGAATATACTCCTTCGGAATTCGCCCACCAGTAACTTTGTCCTCAAAATCATAAGTTTTTTCACCTTCTGTCAGAGGTTCAACCGTGGCAACTATTTCAGCAAACTGACCTGACCCGCCAGTTTGTTTTTTATGTGTATATCGATAATTTTCTACTGTTTTAGTAATCGTTTCTCGATAAGCGACTTGTGGCTTACCTACATTTGCATCAACACGAAATTCACGTAACATCCGATCTACCAAAACTTCAAGATGCAACTCACCCATGCCGCCAATAATCGTTTGACCGGTTTCGTCATCACTTCGAACTGTAAAAGTGGGATCTTCATCAGAAAGGGCTCCTAAAGCCTTACCCATTTTGTCTTGATCAGCCTTCGAGCGAGGCTCAACGGCAACATGGATTACTGGATCTGGGAAATCAAGTTGTTCTAGCACTAGAGGATGATCAGGTGAACAAAGAGTATCTCCTGTTTTCGTGTCTTTAATTCCTACACCAGCAACAATGTCACCCGTTCGAACAATATCAAGATCTTCTCGATCATTCGCATGCATTTCCAAAATACGTCCAATCCGCTCTTTCGAACCTGAACGCGTATTCAAAACATTTGCACCCTTTTCCAAAGTGCCGCTATAAACACGAAAATAAGTTAATTTCCCAACATGGGGATCTGTCATGATCTTAAAAGCAAGAGCAGCAAACGGTTCATCGTCGCTTACTTGGCGTTTGGAAACTTCCTCACTCCGGGGTTCAATACCTTCAACCGGTGGAAGATCAAGTGGTGAGGGCAAATATTCAACAACAGCATCTAAAAGTGGTTGCACACCTTTGTTCTTAAAAGCTGTACCGGTCAAAATCGGCACACAATCTCCTGAGAGAGTTCCTTGGCGGAGTGCTTTTTTCATATCTTCAACTGTAATTTCTTCCTCAGCAACAAATTTTTCAAGAATATTTTCATCGAACTCAGCTAGAAGGTCTACAAGTTCTGCACGATATTCATCAGCCTGAGATTTCAGATCATCTGGAATTTCCACTTCATTCCATGAAGCCCCCAAATCTTCACTTTCCCAAACCAGTGCTTTCATGGTGACCAAATCAATTACACCAGCAAAGTCTGCTTCGGCACCTATAGGCAATTGAATTACTGCAGCTTTACAACCAAGACGCTCTTTTATGGTTCCTAAACAGAAGAAAAAATCAGCTCCAGTCCTGTCCATTTTGTTAACAAAACACATTCTTGGAACGTTGTGTCGGTCAGCCTGACGCCAAACAGTTTCAGTTTGTGGTTCAACCCCAGCAACCCCATCAAAAACCGCAATAGCTCCATCTAAAACTCTCAAAGAACGCTCTACTTCAACTGTAAAATCAACGTGACCTGGCGTGTCAATGATGTTTATTCTGTGTTCATTCCAAAAACAACTTGTTGCAGCAGAGGTAATAGTAATCCCTCGTTCTTGCTCTTGTTCCATCCAATCCATAGTTGCAGTGCCTTCATGAACTTCACCGATTTTGTAATTAACACCGGTGTAATACAAGATTCTTTCTGTAGTAGTAGTTTTTCCTGCATCAATATGGGCCATAATCCCGATATTGCGAGTTTTTTCAAGAGGGTGTCTATTAGCCATAACTTTTACCTGAATTTAATTTTCTACCTGAATTTAATTACCAGCGATAATGTGCAAATGCTTTATTAGCTTCAGCCATTTTATGCAAATCCTCACGGCGCTTTACTGACGAACCAATTCCATTCGCTGAATCCATTATCTCATTAGCTAAGCGTTCAGACATGGATCTTTCTCTTCTTTCTCGTGCATAATCCACAAGCCATCGAACAGCCAATGTGGTAGCTCGACGGGGTTTTACTTCAACAGGAACTTGATAAGTTGCTCCTCCAACACGACGACTACGTACTTCTAGTTGTGGTCGGATATTTTCTAAAGCGTCCTTGAGTACACCCACAGGTTCACTACCTGTTTTTGTTTCTACAATTTTTAAAGCCCCGTATACGATCTGCTCCGCGGTTGAACGTTTACCATGTTTTAAAACTTTATTCACTAACTGAGTGACTGCACTCGATCTATATACAGGATCTGGTATGAGAGTTCTTCGAACAGCTGGTCCCTTCCTAGGCATAATCAGCTATCTTTCTTTGCACCATAGCGACTGCGGGACTGACTTCTCTCAGAAACACCAGAAGTATCAAGCGTGCCTCGTACGATTTTATAACGAACGCCCGGTAAGTCTTTCACACGACCACCTCTTAATAAGACAATTGAATGTTCTTGCAAATTATGACCTTCGCCAGGTATGTACGCTGTCACTTCCATTCCACTTGTTAAACGAACCCTTGCTACTTTTCGGAGAGCTGAATTAGGTTTTTTCGGAGTGGTCGTAAAAACTCTCGTGCAAACACCGCGTCTTTGTGGAGCACCCTTCAAAGCAGGAGTAGTTTCTTTTCTACGCTTTGATTGACGACCTTTACGGACCAGTTGTTGAATTGTGGGCACGACTTACCTCAAACCTTGCCTATTGGAATTGAAAATGCGACAGAATTAACTGCGGCACGAAATATTGAGTCTACGCTAGGCATCTTCAGGTCACAATAAGAAATCTAAGTATCTCAATCAATTTCTTCAATAGCTTCTTCAATGGCACCATTAGCTTGATCAATTACATCTGCCTCGTAAGCACCGGCAAAACCATTTTCACTGTCATCACCACCGTCAGCCTGAGTTGCTAGCCATTCAGCCAAGTCTTGTTCTTCATCAGCTGATGAATAAAAGTCCATAGGTTTATATTCAGGCGCGTGTGTTCCGACTCTTCTGTACTCTTGACGGCCAGTACCAGCTGGGATCAACTTACCGATAATGATATTTTCTTTCAATCCAACCAATTTGTCACGCCTGCTCTCAATAGCAGCTTCTGTTAGAACACGGGTTGTCTCCTGAAAAGATGCAGCTGATAGCCAAGAATCAGTAGCAAGTGAAGCCTTCGTGATGCCCATCAGCTCCGGTCGACCTTCAGCCGGTTTCTTTCCTTCTTCAACCAAATTTCTATTAGTCGTAGCAAAAATGGGCGAATCTACCTGCTCTCCTGGAAGAAAATCTGAATCTCCGGGATCACTAATTCTTACTCTTCGCGTCATCTGTCTTACGACTAGTTCAATATGCTTATCATGAATTGAAACACCTTGGTCTCGATAAACCTTTTGAACTTCATCTACCAAATACTGTTGAGTCTCTCTGACTCCTTTAATCTCAAGAAGTTCTTTTGGATCTCTAGGTCCTTCAACTATTGCGTCGCCGGCAGAAACCTCATCTCCATCTTTAAATTCCAGACGTGAAATACCAGGAATTAAATGAGTTTCTTCAGTACCATCATCAGATACAACAGTTACTTCACGGCCTCTTCCTTCATCCTCTCCTATTCGGATTACACCGGAAATTCTTGACAAAGTTGCCTTACCTTTAGGGGTACGTGCTTCAAACAACTCAACTACACGAGGCAAACCTGCAGCAATGTCTCTTCCGGCAGCGGCAACGCCACCGGTATGAAATGTTCTCATCGTTAGCTGCGTACCGGGCTCACCAATTGACTGAGCTGCTATGACGCCTACCGCTTCACCTATTTCTATAGGTTTTCCTGTTGCTAAAGACATCCCGTAACAGGCCCCTGAAACCCCCTGATCTGAGTCATCTGTCAGAGGTGATAGCACTCTAACTCTCTCGACTGTTGGATCGTCTCGAAGAGCGATCATCTCTTCTTCACCCACAATTGTTCCCTTTTCATACACAGTGCCATCTGAAAGTTCAACATCTTCTGCAAGAGTTCTACTAAATAATTTAGTTTCTATATGTGAACGGAAACCCGGTTCATCTTCTCGAATATTTTCTACCCAGACCGAACGTAAAGGCTTTCCACTTTCAAAAACATCTTCATCATTAATAATCAATTCTTGACAAACATCAACTAACCTTCTGGTCAAATAACCTGAATCGGCAGTTCTTAAAGCAGTATCAACAAGACCTTTGCGCGCTCCAGGAGTAGCAATAAAATACTCCAACATAGCCAATCCCTCTCGGAAATTAGATTTAATTGGGCGTGGAATTAAATCTCCTCTTGGATTAGCTACCAATCCTCGCATGCCGGCGATTTGTCTAACTTGCATCATGTTTCCACGAGCGCCAGATTTCATCATCATGTCAATAGGGTTAAATTGATCATCCTGTAGAACTTCAGCCATTCTCTCAGTTATCTCAGCGGTAGCAGCATTCCAAATCTCGATTTCTTTCTGCCTTCTCTCACCATCTGTAATGATTCCTCTACGGAACTGATTCTCAACTTTTTCAGCATCCTTTTCATACTTATCCAGAATCGCCTGCTTATCTGAAGGTGTTTTTACATCCTCAATTGAAACAGTGATACCAGACTGTGACGCATAACGGAAACATTTATCTTTAAGGCTGTCAAGACTATTTGAAACAACTTTCTTAGGGTAATGACGTGCTAAATCGTCAACAATTGATCCCATAGCTTTTTTGTCCACTTGATAATTTACGTAACCAAAGCCCGCTGGAAGAGCCTCGTTAAAAATAACTCGTCCGGCAGTAGTCTTCTCCCAGACAAGACCGTCGCCATTTTCTGATTCAAGAGCCAAATCTGGATAACTATCTGATCTGAATTCAATTAATGCATGCAAATGCAAAGACCCGCTGTCCAAAGCCTGTTCAATCTCATGAATCCTTCGAAACGTTCTTCCTTCGCCTGTAGCTCCCTCTACTTCACTAGTCAAATAGTAGCCACCTATGATCATGTCTTGGGTTGGTGTAACCAAAGGTCTACCATGCGCTGGGCTGAGTACATTGTTTGCAGAAAGCATCAAAACTCTTGCTTCTGCTTGTGCTTCTGCCGACAAAGGTAAATGAACGGCCATCTGATCGCCATCGAAATCTGCATTAAAAGCAGTGCAAACTAAGGGATGTATTCGAATAGCTTTACCTTCCACCAAAACAGGTTCAAACGCTTGAATTCCTAGACGGTGAAGAGTTGGTGCTCTATTTAAAAGAACGGGGTGTTCTTGAATAACCTCTTCTAGAACATCCCAGACCTGTGGCTTTCGCCTTTCAACCATTCTTTTTGCAGATTTAATGTTCTGAGCAAGTTCTCCATCCACTAAACGCTTCATTACAAACGGTTTAAATAACTCAAGAGCCATTAGTTTCGGAAGACCACATTGATGGAACTTAAGAGTAGGACCAGCAACAATTACTGATCTACCCGAATAGTCAACTCGTTTACCTAGAAGGTTCTGTCTAAATCTTCCCTGTTTACCTTTTAGCATGTCAGAAAGAGATTTCAATGGACGATTGCCTGGACCTGTTACCGGTCGCCCTCGCCGACCATTATCGAACAGCGCGTCAACAGCTTCTTGTAACATACGTTTTTCGTTATTAACGATAATTCGAGGTGCGCCCAGATCTAATAAACGCTTTAACCGATTATTCCGGTTAATTACTCTTCTATATAAATCATTCAAATCAGAAGTTGCAAAACGCCCACCATCTAACTGAACCATTGGTCGAAGATCAGGAGGTATGACAGGAACAGCGTCAAGAATCATAGCTCTAGGTTCGTTTACACGACGTCCATGCTCATCGCGTCTATTAAAGGAAGCAACAATTTTTAGTCTCTTAATAGCTTTCTGTCGTCTTTGAGTTGAAAGTGGTTTCTGACCTTTGGGCGGATCAATCATTCCCCGCAAAGTAATTTCCTCTTCATCAAAATCAATACAATCGATTAATTGCGACAAAGCATCAGCACCCATACCCCCTTCAAAATATTCCCCCCAACGATCTTCTAATTCACGCCAAAGAATTTCATCTTCAATTATTTGCCGAGGGAAAAGACCTTTGAACTCTTCCCATGCTCTATCTAAAACATCTAATTCCTGCTCATACTGTTCGCGTATAAACTGCATGTCTTTTTCTGCTGCTTTCTGGCGGGCTTTTAAATCGTTATCTTTGAGACCCTCATTTTCCATTTCAGCTAGTTCAGCTTCAAGATCTTCTTTACGACGATCAAGTTCTCGATCACGTTCTTCTTCAATTGCGTTACGCTCTTCAGAAAGCTCCTTCTCTAATTCTGGAAGATCCTCATGTCTTCCTTCTTCATCAACAGTCACAACTAGATTTGCCGCAAAATATATAACCTTTTCGAGCTGCTTTGCCTTTAATTCTTCCTTGGGTTCATTACCAGTTAACAAATATGCCAACCATGAACGTGTTCCGCGCAAGTACCAAATATGGACAGCAGGTGCAGCTAACTCGATATGACCCATACGTTCACGTCTAACTTTTGATCTAGTTACCTCAACGCCACATCGTTCGCAAATAATTCCCTTAAATCTAACTCTCTTATATTTGCCGCAATAACACTCCCAATCTTTTGTGGGACCGAAAATCTTTTCACAAAAAAGACCATCTTTTTCAGGCTTAAGTGTTCGGTAATTTATCGTTTCAGGTTTTTTTACTTCACCATTTGACCACATGCGAATGTCATCAGCAGTAGCCAAACCAATTCGAATATTTGAAAACTCGTTGACGTCTATCACTCTTTATTTCCTTATTTTCCTACTACCAAATTTCTCTTATTACGAAAACGCTCTTACCGCACGCGCAGCCTCTCGAGCTGCATCCTCTTCATCAGATCCTCTCTCTGGTCGAGAAAGATCAATACCGAGAGCCTCTGTTGTTCTATAGACATCTTCATCCATCTCTCTGATCTCAACTTCTTTGCCATCGTTGTCTAGAACTTCGACATTTAAACACAAAGACTGCATCTCTTTGATCAGAACTTTGAAACTCTCTGGTATCCCTGGTTCTGGAATGTTATCCCCTTTAACAATTGCCTCATATACTCTTACGCGCCCAAGTACGTCATCAGATTTAATAGTCAATAACTCTTGTAGGCAATACGAAGCACCATAAGCTTCTAATGCCCAAACTTCCATCTCTCCAAATCTCTGACCACCAAATTGGGCTTTACCACCCAAAGGCTGCTGCGTGATCATAGAGTAAGGTCCAGTTGATCTTGCGTGGATCTTGTCATCAACTAAATGTGCAAGTTTCAAAATATAAACGTACCCAATTCCAATGGGCTCGTCATAAGCTTCACCTGTACGACCGTTATAGAGAACAACTTTGCCATCTTCTCCGATAAGTTTTTCTCCGTCCGCTGAATCTGGTCGAAGATTTCCAAGAATTTTACGAATGCTTGGATGATCACTATTTGGATCTTCTTCATCCCAACTAGCGCCATCAAAAACCGGTGTTGCTACATGAACCGAAGGTTTCGTGCTGGTTCTTGTTTTCTTAGCTTCCAAATCACGATCTACAGGATTTCCTACACCTTGGCCATCAATTTCCCATCCCCAGCGGGCGCAATAACCCAAATGTGTTTCAAGCACTTGTCCTACATTCATTCTTGAAGGAACACCCAATGGATTGAGAATAATGTCAACAGGTGTGCCATCTTTCATGTAAGGCATATCTTCAATAGGAAGAATCTTTGAAATAACGCCCTTATTCCCATGTCGTCCAGCTAATTTATCTCCGACGCTAATCTTTCGCTTTTGGGCAACATGGACTCTTACAAGCTGGTTTACACCTGGTGGCAATTCATCTCCAGCTTCCCTGTCAAAAACTTTTACATCAATAACTTTTCCTGATTCACCATGTGGCAATTTAAGTGAAGTGTCACGTACTTCACGAGCTTTTTCACCAAAAATTGCTCTCAATAGTCTCTCTTCGGGTGTTAGTTCTGTTTCACCTTTTGGAGTAACTTTTCCTACTAAAACATCTCCAGGTGATACTTCAGCACCGATTCTAATTATTCCCCGATCATCCAGATCAGCCAAGATCTCATCGGAGAGATTAGGAATATCTCTGGTTATCTCTTCAGCACCAAGCTTTGTATCACGCGCATCTATCTCATGTTCATGAATGTGAATGGAAGTTAGAACATCATCTTTTACTAGCCGTTCAGAAACAATAATTGCATCTTCATAGTTAAACCCTTCCCATGACATATAAGCAACTAACAGATTTTTTCCTAAAGCTAGCTCTCCACTATCAGTAGAAGAGCCATCAGCTAAAAGTTCACCGGTACGAAACTTTTGACCTGGTACGACTCTCGCTTGCTGATTTACGCAAGTATCCTGATTTGATCTTTCAAATTTGACCAACTCATGTGTTGTGATTCCAGATTTGCGATATTCAACAACAACTGACTTAGCATCAACCTCAACTACTGTTCCAGCCTCTTCAGCCAACAACATGTCAGCTGCATCATGTGCAGCTGGGGCCTCCATCCCAGTACCTATAAAAGGAGACTCTGCACGTATTAGTGGAACAGCTTGACGTTGCATATTGGCTCCCATGAGAGCACGGTTTGCGTCATCATGTTCGACGAAAGGAATTAAAGCAGTAGCAACCGAAACAATCTGCTGAGCGGAAACATCCATCAACTGAACTTCGGACGGCGGAACATACGAAATTTCTGTTGTTGCACCAAAAAATACATCTTGCTCTAACTGTTGCTTATGATCTTGAAGTGAAGCAGATTGTGGTGAGCGACGCACAAGTACTCTTTCATTTCTAAAAGATCCATCTGTATTCAATGGAGCATTTGCTTGAGCGACAACATACTCTTCCTCTTCAGCGGCATCTAAATGAATAATTTCGTTAGTTACTTTTCCGTTTACTACTTTTCTATAAGGGGATTCAATAAACCCGAAGTCATTTACACGCCCGTAGGTTGCAAGTCCACCAATCAAACCAATATTCGGACCTTCAGGAGTCTCAATGGGACACATTCTTCCGTAGTGAGAGAAATGAACATCTCTAACTTCAAAACCAGCTCTTTCACGTGATAGACCACCAGGTCCTAATGCAGACAAACGTCGCCTATGGGTCAATCCAGAAAGAGGATTCACCTGATCCATGAATTGGGACAACTGACTTGTACCAAAAAATTCTTTGATTGACGCAACAACTGGTCGAATGTTGATGAGCGATTGGGGTGTTATAGCTTCTACGTCCTGAGTTGTCATACGCTCACGAACTACACGTTCAAGACGCGAGAGACCTATTCTTACCTGATTTTGAATAAGTTCACCGACACAACGGATCCTGCGGTTTGCGAAATGGTCTTGATCATCAAGACGATAACCAGGTTCACCCGCTGCCAAGTGCAGAAGATACGTGCATGTTGCCAAAACTTCTGCTTTCGACAACACAGTCTGATCACGAGTTGGTCTTTCTAACTCAATTCCAAGATTTTTTTCAATCCATTCGATTTCTGGACCAAGTTTCCGATTCAACTTATAACGGCCAACCCGTGATAAGTCATATCTGCGTGATTCAAAAAATGCATTACGTAAATATGCTCTAGCCGCTTCAACAGAAGGTGGCTCTCCAGGGTGCACCCTTCGATAAATTTCTAACAACGCTTCTTCTTCTGTTACATTATTTTCGCGATCATTTTCCCACTGACCTTCGAGATAATCAAAATGATTTACTAAACGATCAAGGAAACCAGGAAAATTCTCCTCGTCATAACCTAAAGCTCGTAGAAGAGTAAACATCGACAACCGACGTTTTCTAGCTACTCGACAACCAGCTGTAACATCTTTTCCAGGCTTTTGTTCTACGTCGAATTCAATCCATTCACCTCGGTAAGGGTGAACCGTCGCAGTTACAAGCTGATGCTTTGCAAGATTTCTTAATCTGTAGCGTTCTCCGGGTTGAAAAATAACTCCTGGGGACCTAACCAGTTGTGAAACAACTACTCTCTCTGTGCCATTGATAATAAAGGTGCCTTTTTCCGTCATAAGAGGAAAGTCACCTAAGAAAACAGTTTGTTCTTTAATTTCACCTGTGTGAGCATTCAGAAAACGGGCACGTACAAAGATAGGACCTGAATAGGTCATATCTTTTTCTTTACACTCATCAACTGTGAACTTTGGTGGTGGCCTAAGATCTTCGTCTTTTGGATCAAACTCCAATTCAAGTGAAAGTGTTTCACTTACATCGGTTATAGGACTTATATCAGAAAAGATACCCTTTAATCCCGATTCCATAAGCCAATTGAACGACTCATGTTGAACAGCTATTAAATCTGGTAACTCTAAAATCTTTTCAAGGTTCCCAAACGAGTATCGATCTCGAAGTAACGGTCGAGCAGACAACAATAAACTCCCGGCAGAAGCTAGTAAATGCGGACAAACCGTGTCGAAACAAAATCACTCCACGAAATGTAGAGAAATTTTGACGCAACACAGCGAAGTGAAATCCTAATAGAACTACACCCCTATGAACAACCCAAGAAGGGCATTCTTTTAATGAATTTTTTAGTTTTTAAAAGTAACTTTTTTAACTCTCAAGAAACAAACAATCCAAAATGTTGGTTTATTAGGAAAAAATTGAGCTACTTTAACTCAATTGTGGCGCCAGCTGCCTCAAGAGCCTCTTTTGCCTTTTCTGCATCTTCTTTCGAAGCGCCTTCCATAAGTGTGCTTGGAGCACCATCAACAAGATCTTTAGCATCTTTAAGACCCAAATTAGTAAGAGTTCGAACCTCTTTAATAACCTGGATTTTCTTGTCTCCTGCATCAGTAAGATGAACATCGAAGCTGTCTTTCTCCTCAGCTTCCCCATCTCCACCATCAGCTGCTGCTGGTGCTGCTGCAACTGCTGCAACTGGAGCCGCAGCAGTAACATCGAACTTCTCTTCGAACTCTTTTAACAGTTCGCTAAGTTCAAGAACACTCATCGCACCGATAGCATCCAAGATTTCTTCTTTAGTAGCCATTTA
>CEUZ01218015.1_pt1 | contig 11236 bp, 8 predicted proteins | sample 361511 | NCBI WGS metagenome assembly CEUZ01 (sample SAMEA2622822, study PRJEB7988) | marine metagenome | biome: marine biome (ENVO:00000447); feature: surface water layer (ENVO:00002042); material: "saline water (ENVO:00002010), including plankton (ENVO:xxxxxxxx)" | depth 5 m
TTTGCTTCATCACCGGCCTTCAGGACTTCCGCCGTAGCGATTCCTTCAGGAAATAGAAGCTTCGCCTGAACGATAAGAGCCCTTCGCAACGGTACCGTAAAGAGCACGCCGATTAATCCTCCAATGGCTGAAATCCTTGCCACTTCCACATAATCAAATGAACTCCAGTGACCCATAAGCACAAGTGCCGGAATGGTAAATATAACGCCCGCTGCCAGCGATTCGCCGGCAGATGCGGAAGTCTGTACAATATTATTTTCGAGAATATTTGAGTTTCGGAAAAAGTTCAGGATACCCATCGAAATGACTGCTGCAGGAATGGAGGCGGAGACGGTCATGCCAGCGAACAGGCCGAGATAAGCGTTGGCACCAGCCAGAACCGCTGACAGAAGTACACCCAGTATAACCGCCTTAAAAGTGATCTCGGGAAAGGAATTTTCACCATTGCTCATGTCTTACTCCCTGTTTCTTTTCGAAGAAACTAGAGAGGTAAGGGTGATGTTTGCAAGGAGTAGGAGGAGCATAGAACTGTTGAATTGAATGGGGAGGAAGGGTAAATTTAGAAATATTGAAGGGGTGCTCCCCCGCTTTGGGGTAGCTGAGAAAAACCCTTTGAACCTGATCTGGATAATGCCAGCGAAGGGAGAAAAAATGAATGATTTATTCCAAGTTGCCCTCCGATTGCTGAGGGGTTTCTTTTTTGTGGCGGTTCCGGTTTTCCTTACGGCTCAGCCGCCCGAGATTACCGTAAGTGGTGTGGTGATTGACAGCCGCACCGGAGAACCGCTGTTTGGAGTCAACATCGTAGCCGGTGATGCCGGTACGGCCACCAACGACCTTGGGGAATTTGCACTCACGGTCCCACCCGGGACGGAGCTTGAATTCTCCCACATCGGCTTCTTTACCGTTACAATTCCGGCGAATAACACCATGCTCACGGTGGAGCTTCTGCCAAGGATTCTTCCAACCGATGAGCTTATTGTAACTGCGGGCCTGACATCGGAACCGCTACAGCGCATCACCAGCAGTGTCGCACTGCTCGGCAGACCGGCTCTGTCAGTCAGGAATGAAGTCCATCTTCAGGCGGTGGTGGAAACGATCCCCAACCTCCATTTTGCCGGCGGGACATCCCGGCCACGCTACTTTCAGATTCGCGGTATTGGTGAACGGAGTCACTATGCCGGAGAGGGCACACCGAATTTTTCTGTTGGATTTGTTATGGATGATGTTGATTTGAGCGGCCTCGGCATGGCGGGATTCATGACCGATCTTCATCAGGTAGAGGTTTTTCGCGGACCTCAGTCTTCAATCTTTGGTCCCAATGCTCTGGCGGGGCTCATCTCACTTCGGTCTGTAGATCCGGCCGATCAATTTTCAGCCACTGTCCGATTTACGCGTGGTTCCAATATGATCGATCGGCGGGAAACGGCGTTCGGCGGACCGCTTGGTGCATCCTTAGCTTACCGCATTTCTTATCTTTCAAGCTACGTGGATGGATTCAGAAATAATGTTTACAAGAATATCTATACCGGTAATGACAGGGATGAGACAATGCTTAGGGCAAAACTACGGTTTGCACCAACCGAGCAGATTACGCTTCTCGGAACATTTTTTCGAGCGTCACTTGAAAACGGTTATGAAGCGTGGTCGCCGGACAACAACACGTTTTTCTATACCTTTGGCAACGATGCTGGTGAAGATAGTCAGCGGACGGATGCGACGTCTCTCCGGGCAACCGTTCGTCTCTCCAGGCGGTTGACACTTACATCCATCACAGCATTCTCCGCGACCGAACTGACGCACAGTTACGACGGAGACTGGGCCAATGAACAGTTCTGGATGTCGTCACCGTACAATTTCGATCCGGCAGTGGAAGGGTGGAACTACGAATTCTTTGACCGGAACGACCGAGACCGCTCCTCATTGACACAGGATCTCAGGATTGGCTACGGGACGCTTGTGGCGGGGGTTTACCTGAAATCGATGGAGGAAAAGGACAACGCCACTGGCTGGCTCTACGGTGGTGATGCAACTGAGATGACGTCCACTCACAATTTCACCGCAACGGCTGGATATACCCAGTTTGAACTTCTTATGGGGACGCGATTAACATTGCGAGCAAGCGCCCGTCTCGAAAGGAACAGAATGGTGTATGACGGGAAAGCCGGAGGATATGATGAAAACTGGAATTTCATTCAGCTTAATCCTGTCGACTACTCCACCGATTACTCACTGTTGGGGGGGCGTGCGTCTATCAGTTATCAGATTCGACAGGGCTCGCAACTTTTTGCTGCGGTGGCCCGAGGTTACAAAGCCGGAGGCGTGAATCAACACCCTTATCTGGCAGAGACTAATCGTCTTTTCAATCCTGAATATATTCTCAACGGTGAGATTGGGTACCGGACGGGGCGGAAAAACTTCAGCTTCAGTTCCCTCTTTTTCGCTGCGAAACGGACCGAGCAACAGGTTTCCATTTCCAGTCAGCAACGGGAGGGAGACCCCAACAGTTTTTTCTACTACACAGCCAATGCCACTTCCGGCTCTCTCCTTGGTGCTGAACTGGACGGCCGTCTCGCCCTGGGGGAAAGTTTTGAGCTCACGGGATCACTAGGGCTCCTCCTAACCAAAATTGATCCGTTCACTTTCGAGAGCAGCGCTGGCAAAACGACCACTCTTGGGGGGCGAGAGGCGGCTCACGCTCCGGGCTACTCCTTTACCTTAACGGCCAATTATAACCAGCCGTCAGGACTCTTCGTACGGATGGAATTGATCGCCAAGGACGAATTCTACTACTCAGAGAGTCACGATCAGATGTCAGGTGCGTACCAGCTCTTTAACGGTCATATTGGCTACCGGCGCGGCTCGTGGGCAGTAAAGCTGTGGGGGAGGAATCTTCTCGATGAGCGATATGCAACGAGGGGATTTTATTTCGGGCTCGAGCCACCGGATTATGAGGATAAGCTTTACGTGAGCTGGGGGGATCCCCGTCATTTTGGAGTAACGTTGGAATTCAACCTCTGACGGTTCAGGAGGTGGTGTGAGTCAGCGCTGCCACCTGCTTCTGCTAGCAGAGAGCATTATACTTTTCCATACATGCCTCAGTCTGAAGTTGAAAGACGGTGATTTCCGACTTTTTCAAAAGGGCGACGGTTTGGGGCATAGTCTCTAAACGTTTTCATACACATCGAGAGAGGAGGACCCTGTTGGCACTCAGGTCAATGAATTCCGCTACATCAATTGGTTGAATTTCAGGGGAGTAGTGGGTTCCTGTCTCGCGCCAGTCCCACTCTTTTGCACCTTATAGAAAGAGCTTAACGTCTTTGAACTTCCCGATCCCCTCAACCTCGATGGAACCCCATTCGAGAGAGGTGACTCAAGGACAAGACGTCATTTCGCCAGCTTCAGTTTCTTCAGCTTCGGCGCAATGATATACTGACAGTAGGGAGCGTTTGGGTTATTGTTGAAATAGTCCTGATGGTAATTCTCAGCCTTGTAGAATTCGTCCAGCGGTTCGATTTCTGTGACGATGGGATCTTTGTACAGTTTCGCCTTTCCCGCCGCTTTGAGTGATGCTTCAGCAATCTTTCGTTGCTCAGCATCATGGGTGTAGATGCCTGATCGGTATTGTGTTCCTACATCGTTGCCCTGTCTATTGAGAGTGGTGGGGTCATGGGCGATCCAGAAGACATCAAGAATTTCTTTGAACGAAACTTTCTCGGGATCGAAGGTGATCTGCGCCACCTCGGCATGTCCTGTCTTTCCGGTGCATACAGCCTCATAGGATGGGTTCTTTAGATGACCGCCCGTGTATCCCGCCACCACATTCACAACACCTTCAATCCGCTCAAAAACCGCTTCCACACACCAGAAACATCCAGCGCCAAGGGTCGCCTGTTCGTACTTCTCCATATGTTTATCTCCCGCAATAAGTGATGTTGTCACTATGAGATGGAATAAAATTTTTTTCATTCGTCGATGAACCACCAGTCCAAAGTTTGGATGCAGTAACTTACTTGAAGAGAGACTAAAGATCAACCTTCGCGCTCACCTGAATGGTTGTGGAAGGTTATTGATTGTTACCAATATAGGTTTACCCCGGGTTCATTTCGCGTGTCAAAGTTCAATCACTGATGCATCATAAACAAGAACTCCACCGATAAAGCTTTTTCCCCACCTCTTTCTTGAGGGCACAATCCTTTGCGGATAACACCTCTCATGTTAACTTTGCCCGCCTTAAGAGAAGGAAAAATGTCAAAAGTATGTGAGATATGCGGTAAAGGTCCTCAGACAGGTAACAGCGTCAGCCATGCCCACAATAAGAACCGGCGCCGCTGGAATCCCAACCTTCAACGCGTGAAAGCGAAGATTAACGGTTCCGTGAAACGGGTTCGTGTCTGTACTTCATGCCTCCGTTCGGGCAAAGTTCTGAAGGCGGTTTAACCCTTCCTGAATTAAGAACCAGTCCTCATAAGGTGAGGAGACTTTCTGGATTCAATCAACCCTGCGTCAAGGGATTGAACAGGTACTAGGTTTAATATTACTCATGGTTGTTTGCGGATAATCTCAATTCTTGAAGTAGTTTCTGAAGCCTCGAAAGTCCGCTTTCTCTTGAGAAAGTAACGTTCTCTTTATAAGTTCAAAGTCGTTGGAGTCAGAAGTCGCGCATCAGGTTCGCATCATATGAGTAAGAAAAAGTCACAGCCTTCTATCGCGTCCTTAGATTCAGACGCTATTTTAGAGAACGTCTCCGCCAGTGTTAAAGATTACGTCTTTCTGCTAGAAGAGCAGATTGAACATCTCAGCGATATTGGTCTTGCACTATCCAAGGAGAAGGATATGCCCGTTCTTTTGGAGATGATTTTGGAGGAATCGAAAAGAATTACCAATTGCGATGGTCGAACTCTCTATATGATGACCGATGACCAGCGACTGAAGTTCGAAATCGTGAGAACCGATTCGCTCAACTTCCATATGGGTGGATCCAGCGGTCAGGATATCCCGTTCTATCCGATAAAGCTCTATCTGGATGACGGAGAACCGAACCATAGCATGATTGCCGCTCATGTTGGTCTGACTGGAGATGCAGTGAACATCCCGGACGCTTACAAAGCTGAAGGATTCGATTTCACTGGCACAAAGGCATTTGATGAAAAAACAGGTTATCGTTCCATTTCATTTTTAACCGTTCCCCTTACGAACCATCTGGATGAGATCATCGGTGTTATTCAGCTGTTGAACGCCCAGGATCCCAACACGGGTGAGGTGATCCCATTCTCTGAAGAGGCTCAGAAGCTTGTGGAATCTCTCTGTTCGCAGGCGGCGGTGGCCATCACCAACAAGCAGCTGATAGAGCAGTTGGAAGAACTGTTTGAAGCGTTCATCAAGCTTATAGCCACTGCCATCGATAAAAAATCGCCTTACACGGGCGGTCACTGTACCCGAGTACCGGTACTTACCATGATGCTTGCTGATGCGGTGGAGAATGCAAAGTACGGTCCCTATAAGAACTTCAACATGACGGAGGAAGAGCGATACGAACTCTACATCGCGGGGTGGCTCCACGACTGCGGCAAGGTTGCAACACCGACGCATGTGGTCGATAAAGGGACAAAGCTGGAGACAATATTCGACCGGATCGATACGATCAACACCAGATTTGAAGTTCTTAAGCGGGATGCTAAGATTGAGTATCTGCAGCAACTGCTTGATCTGAAATCTTCATCGAATGGAGAGGCGAAGGCATTAGAGCGTCGGTATCAGGCGAAGCTTCGGGAAATCAGGAAGAACCAGAAGTTCATTGAGGCCTGCAACGTCGGCGGGGAGTATATGGCGAAGGCCCTTCAGGAGAAAGTGATCGAGATCAGCAAATATCCTTACCGACAGAACGGAAAGAAGCGGTCTTTTCTCACGCACGAGGAAGTACGGAATCTGAACATTCCCAAAGGTACACTCCTACCGGAAGAACGACAGATCATCAACGACCATATTGTGATCACTATCGACATGCTGAATCAGTTGCCATATCCTAAGCACTTGAAAAATGTTCCCGAGTTTGCCGGTGGTCATCACGAAAAACTGGATGGGACCGGTTATCCTCAGGGGCTAACGCACGATGAAATGTCTCCGCAAGCGAAGATTATGGCCATTGCGGATGTTTATGAGGCTCTTACCGCGGCTGACCGGCCATATAAGGATGGGAAGAAACTGTCTCTCGCCATGCGAATTATGGGTTTTATGCGTGACGATTATCATATCGATCCTGACCTTTTCGAAATCTTCGTAAAAGAGGAAGTTTACCGGAAATATGCAGAGGAGCATGTAAAGTCAACCCAGATTGACGATGTACTTCAGGATTCACTGCTCGGATGAAAACGAAAGCACTATCCCCGCTTAACAGAGAGGGTCTGAAGGATTACCTTTTTGAAATTCAGGACTACATCGACTCCAATATGGAAGATGGTCAAGATATTGATGATTTTCTTGACAACACCGACATTTTTGACGAATTCGAAAAGGTCCTTCCCGATGAAGAATATCCCGTTTTCGTTATTACAATTCTAAATAAGATTCAAACCGACTACATCATTAACAGACTGCTCGATGTGCTCGAAACCTCTATCAGCCGAAGCGCGGTTGGTCATTCAGCCTGAACGACATCGGCTAAAAGCTGCTTTAAAGTCATGATCGCAGAACCTCTAATTTTTGCCACCATTATTGTTATGGCACTTGTTCTCTTTGTAAAAGAGGTATTCCCCATTGATGTTACTGCCCTGGCCCTTCTGGTGGTTTTGTTGATGACTGGATTTTTGACACTGGATGAAGCGATCTCCGGCTTCAGCAATAAGGCGGTCCTGACAGTAGGATTGATGTTTGTTCTTAGCACTGCGCTGGTAAAGACAGGATTTGTGGAAGTGATGGCGGAAAGACTTAGTGTTATGGGTGGAGGGAAATGGGTAAGTATTGGTATTTTCCTCATTGCTACCAGTATTGTCTCAGCCTTTATCAATAACACTGCGGCTGTGGCAATTTTTATTCCGCTGGCTCTTAATCTCAGCAGTCGGTTCAAGATTTCCCCATCGAAGATTCTGATCCCACTCTCATATGCAGGGATTTACGGTGGTACCATGACACTTATTGGTACATCCACCAACTTGCTGGTAAGCTCAATGGCGGAAGAGCATGGCATTGTACCGTTTACAATGTTTGAATTTTTCAAAATGGGAAGTGTATTCCTGGTAGCGGGGACTTTTTACAACATTCTTATTGTTCCTAAACTTCTTCCTTCACGCGCGGGAATCTCATCGCTTACTCGGAATTATCATATGTCTCCTTATCTCACCGAATTAATGGTTGCTTCCGACTCGCCCCTTTTGGGGCGTACGCTTATTGATCGTCAGGTGAACATGAAATATGATGTGACAGTCCTTGTAATTCTTCGCGATAAAGTTCGCCACGAGCAGAACCTCCGGAACTTTGTTTTGGAGGAAGGGGATGTTCTGCTTGTGCGGGGAACGCTGGAGAATTTTATGATGTTTCGGGATCAGGAAAAATTGCTCCTGTTAACGGACATCAAGATGGATCAATCTGAATTGATGGGTGAGGAGAATACTATTGTGGAAGGACTTGTGACCCAGAACTCGCAGGTGATCGGAAAAACACTTAAGGATCTCGATTTTCGGAAATCTTTCAATGCGTTTGTTTTGGCAGTACGGCGTGAGGGGAGAACGTTAAGAGAGAAGATTGCCCGAATTACGCTTCAGTTCGGCGATACACTTCTCATCTTTATGCCGAGGAACAGGCTCGACTTCATGGTCAACAACCCAGATTTGGCGATTCTTCAGGAGCATAAAGTTGCAATTCACAAGGTCAGTTTCTGGTGGCTCGCCGTGGCTGTAATCCCATCAATGATGGTGGCGGCGACTATGGGATGGATGGACATTCTTCAAGCAGCTCTCCTTGGTGTTGTGATTCTGCTGATGGTTCGAAGCATTACCATTCAGGAGGCTTATCGATCTGTTAACTGGTCGGTGATCGTTCTCATTGCCGCTTTTGTTCCGGTAGGAATTGCCATGGAGAGATCCGGTGCCGCCGCTCTTCTTGGCGCCACTGTTGCCGGTTTCGGCGAGCTTTTTCCCTCAGAGGCGGCGCCGACTGCTGTGCTTTCTTTTTTTTTCTTAATTGCTGTAGGGCTGACGGCCATCATGTCCAACAATACCGCCGCCATTGTCCTCGTACCTGTAGCACTGGCAGTGGCTAACGAGCTAGGTGTTGATCCCCGAAGCTTTCTCTTTGCCGTCTGCTTTGGTGCATCGACATCCTTCATGACGCCCATGGGGTACCAGACCAACCTTATGGTTTACGGTCCGGGACGTTACCGTTTCTCCGATTTTCTCAGAGCTGGCGCCCCTCTCAATTTTATATTCTGGATTCTCGCAACTTTCCTCATTCCTATCTTTTGGCCATTCTGAAGATTTCTTAACTTTTACGGCTCGGTAAATAACAATGGTAAAACTTTCCCCATCTGTCCTTGCGGCCGATTTCTCGAACCTGTCACTGGTAATGGATCAGTGCGGAGAAGGGGGTGCTTCTATGATTCATGTAGATGTGATGGATGGACACTTCGTTCCCAATATCACCATGGGTTCGGTAGTGGTGGAGGGCCTTCGCAGAGCTACCGACTTGCCGCTCGATGTTCATCTCATGATAGAGAACCCTCATCAATACATTACCGACTTTGCCAAGGCCGGTAGCGATATGATTACCGTCCATATTGAAACCTGCTCGGATGTAAAAAAGGTGATTCAGATGATTCGAGACGAAGGGGTCAAACCGGGGATTACTCTGCGGCCCAGCACGCCGCTTAACACTATTGAGGAATTCGTCAAGGATGTTGATCTGGTTTTGGTGATGACCGTTGAGCCGGGATTTAGCGGTCAGTTATTCATCACTGAAATGATGGAGAGAATTGTAGCTGTGAGGGAACTTGTAGATGGACTGGGCGAAAGCCGCCCTGATATTTCAGTTGATGGTGATGTAAAATTACACAATGCCTCTGAGGTGGTTGCCGCAGGTGCTGACATCCTTGTTTCTGGCTCCGGGATTTTTGGCACCACGGATCATGTCAGCACGATGAAGGAGTTTGTGAAGATTGGCTAAAATATTTACCGTGGGGAACGCGAAGGACTATAAGATCCATAATTGGCACTCAGTAATCTCCACGAGTTTTGAACTAGACTAACCATGAAAATACAGCTTGCTACAGATCACGCCGGTCTCGACCTGAAGAATGCTATCGGCGATCACCTCACTAGGAAGGGCCACAAGATTGTTGATCACGGCGCCCATGATTACAATCCACAGGATGATTATCCTGACTTCATTTTCCCCTGTGCGGAAGCTGTGGCCGCCGACCCGGATAGCCGAGGTATCATTCTTGGTGGCTCTGGTCAAGGTGAAGCAATGTGCGCCAACCGTGTGAAGGGAGTGAGGGCGGCGGTCTATTACGGATCAGAAAGTGAGATTCCCCGACTCTCCCGGGAGCACAACAATGCCAATATACTGTCTCTAGGCGCTCGGTTCATTTCCAAGGAAGAGATTTATTTAGTTATTGATGATTGGCTAGCTGAACCGTTCGCCGGCGGGCGCCATCAGCGGCGTATCGACAAACTGGACAGTTAAACCATAAAGGTGGATGCCTGTCCAAATATTCATTCTATCATTATCCGCAATCTGATGATTGAAAACAGAGCTTGTCCCCACCAGCGGGAATCAGGCCTGATTTATCAAGGATACCTCCCAGCTTTAAACTGGCGATGGAAGGGCCATCTTTTGTCATGGTTACTAGCGTGACGTGATCGAAGGATGATGGATCATTTCCATTCTGCCCGCCTCCTGTGGTGCCCAGCATAATATAGTCCCGGCTGTTCCTGATTGTGTGCGAATAAGTGTGGAAGTGGCCGTTGAAAAGGGTATAAGGGTGGTCTGATAGCGCTGATTCAATGGCGGCAAATTCCGGCTCATTATTCTTTAGCCAGACCGGTTTGTGCATGAATACGAACGTCCAATCCACATCTGAATGATCGGCGATAGCGTCCAGGAAATATTCGGACTGATTTAAGCCGATATCACCTGTACGGCGTTCTGGCATATTAATGTACTTCATTTCCTGAACCTGCTCCGGTGTCATGCTATCCCTTCTATTGAGGTATTCGGCGCGGGCGAGATAGATTTCTTTCATCCGCTCCTCAGAGTAGTCCTCGCTGTCCAGAATCAGGAAAAGAACATTGCGATAAACAAAATGGTAATAACGGGAACCGTACCGCTTCATCCATAAATCGCGCATTGTTACGTTTGTCAAATCATGATTTCCCCCTACGTAAAAGACAGGGGCAAGAGCGTCTTTTGCCCTTTGATCGAAAAAGTCCCACTCTTTTGCCAGTGTTTCCCTGTTTTCTGTCCCGCCATCAATGAGGTCACCCAGACTGAGAATAAGTTCAGGACGAAGCAGTGAAAGTTGGGCAATCGCCACTTCAAATACCTTGTCACGTTCCCCGCCATTCAAATCTGAAAATATGGCGAATGTGAACTTGTCTTGAGACGTGTCGAACTCGTTTTGGGTCCATGGGGTGGGCCCACTCTGAAGGTGGTGGTGAAATGCTGCCCTTTCAGTTGAGCAACTGAGCATGAATAGAGTAACAGCAATGATGATTGTCTTAAAATAAGTTTCAATTTCAAGTTTCTTCATTTTGTTTCTCCTCATGAAGAGTTATAACTAAGGATAAGGACATTGTGAATCATTATTTGAGCCGAGTTGATTTGTTTGGCTGAAGATTGATTTTTTCCCAGTCTGCCCGAGTGTTCATATTATGGAAAGCTCCTTTAAAACTTTCCATGTCTATGGTCAGCGCTGCGCTTTTATCTGCCAGATCTTTCAGACTAAGAAGTCCTCCATAGATGGCTTCAGAAACAGTCTTTTCCAATCTACGGTGGTAAAGTGCACAAGTGACCTGCAGGCGACCAGCCTCTTCAGGAATGATCATATCGAATCGACCATCTCGCGATTCCCATAACAACTTGATAGGTTTGCCTAGAAGGAGGGGAAGGTCGCAGGAGAGGAGCAGGTTCCAGTTGTGTTGGCTGTTTTTTAGCAGTGTCTGCAGACCAATGATGGGAGCTTGGAGATTTGATTCATCTGAGAGGAACGGCTTGTCCAGTTCGACCGGTTTGTTCTTGCCGA
>CEUZ01194920.1_pt1 | contig 11232 bp, 15 predicted proteins | sample 361511 | NCBI WGS metagenome assembly CEUZ01 (sample SAMEA2622822, study PRJEB7988) | marine metagenome | biome: marine biome (ENVO:00000447); feature: surface water layer (ENVO:00002042); material: "saline water (ENVO:00002010), including plankton (ENVO:xxxxxxxx)" | depth 5 m
AATTTATTTACTCACACATTAAAAAAATTAGGTATTGAAGTTAGATACGCTGATCCATCAGATCCGAAAAACTTTGAAAAACAAATTGATGATAAAACAAGATGTATTTATGCGGAAACTTTACCAAACCCATATTTACGTGTTTTCCCAATTAAAGAAGTATCTGATATAGGAAGAAAACATAATATTCCCCTTATCATGGATAACACAGCCTCCCCTGTTATATGCAAACCAATAGAACATGGTGCTGCAGTAGTAATTCATTCATTGACTAAATTTATCGGAGGACACGGAACTGTAATTGGTGGGTGCTTGGTTGATGGAGGAAATTTTGATTGGACAACTAATCCAAAGAGACAACCTTTATTTAATGAACCAGACGCGAGTTACGGTGGAGCTGTTTGGGGTAAAGTCGTTCCTGAACTTACTGGAGCTAATGTTGCTTATGCAGTGCGTGCAAGAGTAGTTTTACTAAGAGATCTAGGTTCAGCTTTAGCACCAGATAATGCCTTTGGAATTATTCAAGGATTAGAAACAGTTGCTTTAAGAATGAAACAGCATTGCTCAAACGCTGAGAAGGCAGTTGAATTTTTGCAGAACCACAAAAATGTTGAAAGAGTAATCTATCCTACTCTACATAAAGGTGAGATTGGCGACAGAGCAAAAAAATATTTTAAAGGTGGAAATGGAGGTTTAGTGGGTATTGAAGTTAAAGGTGGTGTTGATGCAGGTAAAAAATTTATTGAAGCTTTAAAAATGTTTTATCACGTAGCTAATATTGGAGACGCAAGGAGTTTAGCTATCCATCCAGCTACAACAACTCATAGCCAGTTAACCGAAGAAGAATTATTAAATGCAGGAGTTACACCTGGTTACGTTAGATTATCTATAGGCATAGAGCACCCTGACGATATAATAGCTGATTTAAAACAGGCTTTAGATGCTGCAGGAAGAGCAAAATTAAAAGCTGTTAGCTAGTCCTAGAATTTTTAAATACTAGAACTAAGGATGTTATAATTAAAAATATTGACCCTATTTGGTGCATAGATGCAAGGACAATGTGTGCACCGGAGAGAACTGTTAAAATTCCCAAAATTGTTTGTAAAGAAAGAAATAATAAAATTAAAAGCGCTGTATTTCTTAGATAAATAAAATCATTATTTTTATAAATAATTACAAAAATGAAAATAAATAAAAAAATTATTAAATAAGCTATATTTCTATGAATAAACTGAACAATAGAAGGAGTCTCGAAGGCTTGGATAGAAAGTAAATCTTTCAAGCTAGAATCGTCTGGGAAATATCCATTATTCATTAGTGGCCATGTATTATATATCTGACCAGCATCCAAACCTGAAACAAAGGCTCCCAAGATAATTTGAAAAAACACAATAAATAAAAATATGCTAGGTAAAAAATAAGGAAGTTTAATATTTGTCTTTAAATCTCTTTTGTCAGTCAAAGTTAAATAATTCCAAAAAGTTAATATTAATATTATAAATGCTAGAGATAAGTGTAAAGCTAAACGGTAATGACTAACATCAGTTCTATCTGTTAGACCGCTTTTCACCATGTACCAACCAATAAAACCTTGTAAACATATTAGAAGAAGAATTGTATAAAGCGATAAAAGTGTTTCTTTTTTAAACATTTTTTTAAAAGTAAAAATCACTAGTGGAATTATATATAATAAACCAATAAGACGACCCATTAATCTATGAACATATTCCCACCAGTAAATAGTTTTAAATTGATCTAAAGTCATTGAGAAATTTAATAATTTGTATTCAGGTATTTCCTTATAAAGTTCGAATGATCTTTCCCAATCGGTTAAGGACATAGGTGGCAATATTCCAGAAATTAAATCCCACCTAGTTATAGAGAGACCCGAATCTGTCAATCTGGTAAGTCCACCAACAAAAATCATTAGGCCTACTAGAAAAGTTATTAACAATAACCAATATAAAATATAAATATCTTTATTTTTCGCAGTCATAAAATTAATATACATATCTATTAAATAAATTAACAAATGCTTATTTGTCACGATAATGAACGATAATAAACTTAAATTAGCTAGAAAAAGAGTCGATCTTTTAGATAAAAAAATTTTTGATTTAATTAAAAAGAGAACTCAAATTGTTAAATATATGTTGAGTTTGAAAAAATACAAAAATCAAATAGTTGATCACAAAAGAATTAATATTATTCTTAAAAATATTAAAAATAAGTCAATTAAAAATAAAATTGATCCGAAAATTACTCAACGAATATGGAAATCAATGATTTGGAGTTATGTCGATTATCAAAGAAAAAATTTTAAAAAAAAATAATTACTTACTGTGAGGAGGTAGTTTTTTTTCAACAAACACTTCATGCTTACGAGTGCTAGGATTATACTTTTTTACCTTTAATTTTATTTTTGCTTTTTCACCTGCTGATGGTTTTTTTACATAATAGTTAAATGGACTGTCAGGTTTACTTTCTGGAACAAGGCGTACTTTTATAGAAGTTTTTTTAGCCATTTTTTAAATTTTTTAATTCTTTAATAATTTTGGAAATATTTTTAATTCTATCCTTAATGACTTTAGTTGTTTTTAATCCAGGCTTATATACACTTAAATTTGTGTGATCGTCAATAGAATTACTTTTCCCATCATTTAGCATTTTCTTGACACCATTAATGGTTAATCCTTTTTCTTTTAATAAAAATTTTATGTACTTAATAAGCTTAAGATCCTTAAGTGAATAATATCTTCTTTTGCCAGCTCTAATAATAGGTCTAATCTGCTTAAATTGAGTTTCCCAATATCTGATTGTGTGAGTTTGCAAGTGTCCAGTTTTTTTATTTATCAGATCTAATTCTTTTGCAACCTCTCCTATTGTTTTATATGCAGTGTCTTTTTTGTTTATGGTGTTCATAAGTTATTTAATTTTTGTTTAACTAATAAAGAAGGTGAAAACTTAACAACTTTTCTAGGTAAAATAATTACTTCTTTTTTTGTTTTTGGATTTCTGCCAATTCTTTTTTTTGTATTAATAATTTTGAAGGTACCAAATGATGATAGTTTAATTTTATTTGATTTTGATAGTTCTTGGATCAATGTTTCAAAAAAATTATCTATGATTATCGATGAATAATTTTTTGAAAAACCTAATTTTTGGTAAATCTTGTTAGATAAATCTTTTCTAGTAAAATTTTTTTTTACCATAAAATCAAAATAGTACTGCTTCTATTTAGGGTCAACAGTAATTAAGTTAGATTCTATCTTTTCGATTAATTTAGCTTTAACTATTTTATTACAAACATTAATAGAATGAGCGAATCCAAGTGAATCAATTGAACCATGACTCTTTACAACGGGACCTTGTAACCCTAAGAAAATTGCTCCATTATATTTTCTTGGGTCCAATTTATCTTTAAACTTTTTGAGTGAGTTATATGAAAATAACAACGATAGTTTGCTTAATGAATTTCTTAAATTTTTTGTTATAAAGTTTGCTGTTCCTTCTGCAGTTTTTAATGCAACGTTACCAGTAAAACCATCAGTGACTATAACATCAACATTACCATCCATTATATGGTTTCCCTCTATATATCCTGTGAATTCAAAATTTCTTATTTTACTTTCTTTTAAAATAGAGTGTGTTTTTTTTATAACATCATTTCCTTTATATTCCTCAAGACCTACATTTAATAAAGCAACTTTAGGAATATCGTTTATAAAAAGTGATTTAAATAATGCTGAACCCATGCAGGCAAAGTCAATTAAATTTTTTTCATTACATTCAATATTGGCTCCCAAATCTAAGACAACATTCATATTATTTTGATTAGGCCATAAAGCAGCAAGAGCAGGTTTGCTTATTCCTGAAATCGTTTTTAAAAGAAGTCTAGATATAACTAGTAAAGCACCTGTATTACCTGCTGAAAGAGAAATGTCTGATTTTTTTTCTCTCAATGCTTCTACAGCTTTCCACATGCTAGTATTTTTGCTTTTTTTTGCACCGGCCAATGCACTTTCATCGTCTGTAACAACATCTTCAGAGTGAACAATTTCGCAATATTTATGTATATCTTTTTTTTTGGAGATTTCTTTTTCAAGTAAATCTTTTTTCCCATATAAGAAAAAAAAATTTTCTTTATTTGTCTTTAAAGAAATTTCAATACCATCAATAATCTTTCTTGGAGAATTAACACCACCCATTGCATCAATAGCAATTTTCACTTTATTTGACATAATAAGATATTTTTTTTTGATAAAATTATTTTTTAGGCTCTAGAATTTGTTTACCGTTATAAAGGCCAGTTTTTAAATCTATATGATGAGAAAGCCGAAACTCGCCAGATTTTTTATCTTCAATAACATTCGCCATACGAATTTTATGATGAGATCTTCTTTTATCGCGTCTAGATTTAGATGTTTTCCGTTTTGGTACAGCCATGTAATTTCCTATTTATACTTAAAATTTATTTCACCCTTTAATACACTATCAAAACTTAAATCAAAACAAAAAGCGTGATATTGGTTAAAATACTCAATTATAAGGGTGTTATCAGCTTTCTTTTTAATAGTATTATGCGTCAAATATTTAGAAAAAAACATTTTTTTAGTATTTAAGCTTTTTTTGCCAAAATTTTCACAATTTATCAAGATGCTATAAAAAGCTTTAACAAGAAATTTCATATTTTTGTTTATTACAGTATCTCCATACCCAATTTCTCTCATATTCAACTCTATTCTATTAAATATTAAATCAAAGACTTTTTGGTAAAAAATTTTATATGCTACTTTCTGATTGTCACTTTTAAGTTTAGTAAATAAAAAGGATATATGTATAAAAATTAAATAAATTCGATTTTGAAATGTATCAGTTAAATCAAATTTAGTGAAAAATAATTTATTTCGTGATAATGAAAGAATATTATTATATAATGTATCTTCTTGATATTTTATTGTTTTTGATTTTTTAATCATATGAAAAAATATATATATTTATTATTTATTGTTTTGCTTATTATTACTGCTTGCCAACGAAAGGAAGTAACAAAGACACACGGAATAGCATATCTTGAAAAAAGAGAAAAGTTAATAGTTGTTAATAAATCAAACAAAAATGACACTATTAATGTTTTGGGACAACCTTCTACCAAAGGAATGACCGATGACAATTTATGGATATATATAGAAAGAACTATTACTAGAAAAAGTTTACTTAAGCTTGGTAGAAATTATCTTAAAAAAAATAATGTATTAGTCCTTGAATTTGATAAATACGGAATTCTAGTTAAAAAAGAATTTTATAATAAAAATAATATGAAAAAATTAACTTTTGCTAAAAGTATTACAGAGAATGAAATTCGTAAAGAGAATTTTATACAAGGTTTTTTATCAAGTGTTAGACAAAAAATGCAGCAGAGAAAAAAATAAAGTTAATGTGCAATCACCGCCAACAACAATAAAGCAACTATATTAGTTATTTTAATCATTGGATTAACTGCGGGACCAGCTGTATCTTTATATGGATCTCCTACTGTATCTCCAGTAACTGCAGCTTTATGAGCATCCGATCCTTTTCCACCAAATTTTCCATCTTCAATATATTTTTTTGCATTATCCCAAGCACCGCCACCAGCTGTCATTGAAATAGCAACAAACAAACCCGTAATTATAACTCCAAGCAACATAGCCCCTACCGATGACAATGCTGCTTCAGTTCCTCCAATCATATGTATTACAAAGTAAAGAACTATTGGTGAAAGAACTGGCAATAAAGAAGGGACTATCATCTCCTTAATTGCAGCTTTCGTTAATAAATCAACTAAACGTCCATAATCAGGTTTTCTTTTTCGTTTCATAATTCCGGGTATTTTTTTAAATTGTCTTCTTACTTCAATCACAACGGCACCACCTGCTCTTCCAACTGCTTGCATTGACATAGAGCCAAACAAATAAGGAAGCATTCCACCAATGAGTAAACCTACAACTACAAATGGATTTGAAAGATCAAAACTTACAGAAATATTTTCTAGTTTAGAGCCACTAATTTTTGAGAAAAATTTTATATCTTCAGTATAAGCTGCAAACAAGACTAGAGCGCCTAAGCCAGCAGAACCTATAGCATAACCTTTTGTAACTGCTTTTGTAGTATTACCTACTGCATCTAAAGCATCTGTTGTCTTTCTAACATTTTTAGGAAGATTTGACATCTCTGCTATACCACCAGCGTTATCAGTAACTGGTCCATATGCATCTAGAGCGACCACCATTCCTGCCAAAGCTAACATTGTCGTTACAGCTATGGCTATACCAAATAAACCTGCTATTTGATTAGTACATAAAATTCCACTAACAATTATTAAAGCTGGTAATGCTGTAGCCTCTAAAGAAACTGCCAAACCTTGTATTACATTAGTACCATGACCTGTTGTTGATGATTTTGCTACACTTATAACTGGTCTAAATTTTGTTCCAGTATAATATTCAGTTACCCAAATTATAAGTCCGGTAATAACTAACCCGATAATTCCACATATATAAAGATCAAACCCAGTAAATTCAGCATTAGTAGTTTTATAATAATTATCTAAACCAATAACTTTATCAGTGACTGGATATAAAATTATTACTGAAAAAATCGCAGTAGCTATAAATCCTTTATAAAGAGCACCCATTATATTTTTGCTTTTACCTAAGCGAACAAAAAAAGTTCCTACTATAGAAGTTAATATACAGGCTCCACCTATAGCTAAAGGATAAATCATCATACTTAAATTATTTACAAAAAAAATTGAAGATAGAACCATAGTAGCTACTATTGTCACAGCATAAGTTTCAAAAAGATCCGCTGCCATGCCTGCACAATCACCTACATTATCACCAACGTTATCTGCTATAACAGCTGGATTCCTTGGATCGTCCTCTGGAATTCCTGCTTCAACTTTTCCAACTAAATCAGCGCCGACATCAGCTCCTTTTGTAAAAATACCACCACCTAATCTTGCAAATATTGATATTAACGAAGCCCCAAATCCTAGACCAACCAATGCATTAATTATTTCTCTACTTTCAACGTTAATCTTTAATAAAACTAAATAATAAATTGATATTGATAATAAAGCTAAGCCAGCAACCAGCATTCCTGTAACAGCACCCGATTTAAAACCTATGTTTAAACCAGCACCTAAACCTTTTCTTGAAGCTTCTGCTGTTCTTACGTTAGCTTGAACAGATATAAGCATACCAACATAACCAGCGGCTCCTGATAGAAATGCTCCAATAAAATATCCTAAACCTACCCATACACCTAAAGCAAAAGTTATTATTACAAGTATGACAACACCAACAATAGCAATTGTCTTATATTGGCGATTTAAATAAGCTCTTGCACCTTCTTGAATAGCACTAGCAATCTCTTGCATTTTTTTGTTACCAGGACTAACAGATAGAATTTGTTTACCAACTATGTAACCATACAAAATTGCTATTAGACCAGCGATTATAATTAGATTTAACATACCAATCATTTATAAAACTTAATTTGATTAAAAAAACGCAAATTGACAAATAAAATCATAAAAGGCAACAAAAATTTTCTATACATTTTCGGTTCTAGCTAATTTAGAAGCTTTGTCTAATATAGCGTTTAAAAAGCCTTTTTGCGAATCCTGGACAAAAAAGTCAGCTACTTTCAAATATTCGCTAATGATAACTTTGATGGGAATTTTGTGCATATACATAAATTCAAATAGTGCAGCCATAATCATTAATTTTATCATTAGTTCAGTTTTGTTTTCATTAATATCATCCTTTAATTCCTTATTTATCAAGTCCTGAATATACTCTTTCCTTTCAATGGTTCCATTAACAACATCCTTTATAAATTTTTTGTACTTATGTTTTGGAAAAATTAATTCAGAATCTTTGTTTAAATGATGTCCGTATAATTTTTGCACTACTATAACTCTGGGATTGTGTCGTATTTCACTGTCTTGCATTACTTAATGATTTTAAGCACAGAGATTATTGCATAAGCGGCATCTCCACCCTTGTCTTTCTTTTTTGGGTTGGCTCTGTTTATTGCTTGCTTTTTATTATTACAAGTTAAAATTCCATTACCAATAGGCTTTTTCGATTGAACGCTTAAATTTGTTAAAGCATTGATTACTGACGAACAAAGATAATGGAAGTGTGAAGTCTGTCCTTTGATGATACATCCTAATACTATAAATGCATCATATTTTTTAATTAAATTTGATACGACTACCGGAATTTCAAATGTTCCAGGAACTGTAATTATTTTAAAATTAGATATTTTATTTTTTTTAAGTTTTGATATTGCTCCACTTATTAACATTTTACTAATTTTTGGATAGAAATTTGATACTACTACGCCTACTTTCATTTAATTATTTCCTGTTTTGAAATTCTTATACCATAACCTTCAAGACCAATAACTTTTTTTCTTGAACTTGTAACTAATATCATGTTTTTAATATTTAATGCCTTAATAATTTGCGCTCCTATGCCATAGTTTTTAATTAGTTTATCTTGTCCGCTTTTATAATATTTTTTACTTTTATATCCTCTAAGTGTTTCAGAAACAGATTTGAGATGAGAATCTCTTACAAAGATCAAAACACAATCTTTATGATTTTTAAAATAATCAATAGTTTGATTAAATGAGTTGGGTAATTTTTCCCCCATTAGATAATTTTTTACTATATTTGATGAAACAACTCTAACTCTAGGATTTTTATTCTTTTTAATATCACCCTTAATTAACGCAAAGTTTTCTGATCCATCTAATAAATTTTCAAAAATTTTAATATTATAATCTTGTTTTTTAATTTTAATTGTTGATGATTTCTTAAATTTTACCAGTTTCTCACGATTTAAACGATAAGCTATAAGATCATCGATTTTACCTAATTTTAATTTATGTTTTTTTGTAAAATTAAATAATTGTTGTCCACGAGCCATTGTTCCGTCATCATTCATAATCTCACAAATAACTCCCGAAGACCCGCTCTTGGAAAGTTTAGATACATCAACTGAAGCCTCTGTATGACCTGCTCTTACTAAGACGCCACCTTCTTTCGAAATAAGAGGAAAGACATGTCCAGGTGATACAATATCTTTTTGTGAAACATTTTTTTTAATTGCCGTTTTAATTGTAAACGCCCTATCATGCGCTGATATACCTGATGAGATTCCTCTTTTTGCATCAATAGAAACTGTAAAGGCGGTTTGTGTCCTAGTGGTATTAATTGCAGACATTAATGATAAATTTAATTTATTAACCTGCTGCTGGGTCATCGACAAACATATAAGGCCTCTACCGTATTTGGCCATGAAATTAATTGATTGAGCTGTAACTTTTGAAGCAGGAATTACGAGATCTCCTTCATTTTCTCTTTTTTCGTCATCAACCAAAACAAACATTTTACCACGTTTGGCATCCTTTAAAATTTCGCTAATTTTTGAAAATTTTTTATTTTTCATTCTAGAGACTTTTAATATATTTTCCTAAAATATCAAACTCAACATTAACCACGTCTTTTTCTTTTAAATATATTAAATTTGTTAGTTTTAGCGTTTGAGGAATAACAACTGTTTGAAATCCATCTTTTAAAATTTTGGAAATTGTTAATGAAACTCCATTAATTGTAATAGATCCTTTTTGAATTAAATATTTTTTGTATTTTTTTAATAATTTAAAATTAATAAACCAAGATTTACCAATAATATCTAATTTTTTAATGATACCTGTTGTGTCAACATGACCTTGTACAAAATGACCAGAAATGCGATCACCAAATTTTAGTGATTTTTCCATATTAATAAGATCTCCTTTTTTTAAGAATTTAAAGTTTGTTTTATTTAAAGTTTCTTTTGAAATATAGTATCTACTTAAATTTCCTTTGTATTTTTCCAATGTTAAACATGTTCCTGAACATGAAATAGAAGATCCTATCTCAGAGTTTGTGAATTTCATTTTTGACAAAATTACAACCGTACAATTATTGTTGTTTCTATATATTTTATTAATTTTGCCTGTGTACTTTATTATTCCAGTAAACATTATTTAATTTCATATTTCAGCAATCTTTCTCCAAAAAGATTTACTTTTTCAGCAACAGCTTTTTTGTCCTTTAAAAAAAATTTTAATTGTTCTTTAATATTATTCTTTCCATTTTTTAAAAGATTCTTATCAGACACAAAAAGAATAAAATCATCAATCAAATTCTTGTTTAAAAAACTAGTAGTCATTTTTTTTCCCAATTCTAAAAAAACCCTATAAAAACCTAATTCTTTTGTCTTGATAAGAGCTTCATGTAAATCAAGATTGTTATCTATATCAAGCGATATTTTGGTAAGTTCAATTCCTAAATTTTTTAATATCTTAATTTTATTAATATTAACCTTGTTGTAAAATATTATTGTTCTATGTGTGTTAGCTTTTTTAATAATATTAGAGTTTAATGGTATTTTTAATTTTCTATCTAATATTATTCTTGTGGGACTCCTATTTTCTAGACCATTAATTCTGCATGTTAAAATTGGATTATCTTTGATTACTGTTTCACAACTTGTCATGATACAATCATGATTTAAGCGCATTAAATGAACTCGACCTCTTGAAAATTTGTTTGTAATCCATCTCTCTTTTTTATTAATCGTAAAAAAATCTTTTGAAATAGCTAATTTACAAGTAACAAATGGTAGTAGACTGGTCTTAGACTTTATATAGCTTTTATAAAACAAACTAGTCTCATTTTTACAAATTCCTTTTTTAACTCTTATATTCTTCTTCTTTAAGAATTTTGTGCTTTTGTCATGAGACCTAAAATCTGGATCATTTATAGAAAAAAAAACATTTTTGATACCACTGTCTATAATTGATTTTGTGCAAGGAGGTGTTTTGCCATAATTAGAGCAAGGCTCTAGCGTTACATATAATTTAGCATCTTTAAGATTTAATTTAGACCGATAAATAGCGTTATATTCAGCATGCGGTATACCATTATTGCTAGTGCAACCAACACTAATTACTGAGTTATTTTTTGTAATAACACAACCTACTGATGGATTGTCTCTTGTATGACCTAGATTTTCTTGAGCTTGTGACAAAGCAAGCTTCATAAAATATAGATGATTTTGGTATTTATTCTGATTTGTATTCATTCAAGTTGCCAATAAATTGTTCAAAATCTTTTGCTTCTTTAAA
>CEUZ01008306.1_pt1 | contig 11228 bp, 14 predicted proteins | sample 361511 | NCBI WGS metagenome assembly CEUZ01 (sample SAMEA2622822, study PRJEB7988) | marine metagenome | biome: marine biome (ENVO:00000447); feature: surface water layer (ENVO:00002042); material: "saline water (ENVO:00002010), including plankton (ENVO:xxxxxxxx)" | depth 5 m
TTTAGACTCATTTTTACTCTTTCTTCGTTGTTGTTATTTAAGCTAAATTTAGCTTGTGTAGTCTGTTAAAGTATTTTTAAAATTTATTCAAGAAATTATTTTAGGTGGTGGCCTTGGTAAGAATCGCACTTACGACACATACCTTTTCAGGGTACTGCTCTACTACTGAGCTACAAGGCCTTTTTAAGATCGAAATATAATTCGACCTTTTGTTAAATCATAAGGAGTCATTTCTACAGTAACTTTATCTCCCTGAAGGACTCTTATACGATTTTTTCTTAATTTACCGGCAGTATGTGCCGTTATAATATGTCCATTTGAAAGCTCTACTCTAAACATCGCATTTGGTAGTAAATCTTTTACCACACCATCGAAAGTTAAAGTATCTTGTTTTGCCAAATCTAATTACTCCTAATTCTTGATTTAATACTAAGAGCATGACCTTCTAAATTTTCATACTCGGCAAGTGTTATAGCTTGCTTGCCAATTTCTTCAATACCCTTTTTTGATAAATTTATATAGCTAATTTTTTTATAAAAATCGCTAACATTTAATCCTGATGAAAATCTTGCTGATCCCATTGTGGGCAAAACATGATTAGTGCCAACATTATAATCTGTAACAGCCATAGCAGAAAATTTTCCAATACAAATACTTCCTGCATTAACTATCTTACTTAAATATTTTTTATAGCTTGAAACATTTATTTCTAAATGTTCAGGTGCAATCAGATTAACTAAATCTATAATATTTTTATCATTTGATGCATGTATTAGTAAACCATTAGTTTTTAAACTTTTTTCAGCAATTTTTTTTCTTGGTAAATTTTTTAAATTCGCACTAATAACTTGTTTTATTTTTCTTAAAACAGATAGATCTTTAGAAATTATAATTGATTGTGAATTTACGTCGTGTTCGGCTTGACCAATCAAAGATGTGATAACACTTTTAATTTCGGATTTGTTGTTCGCAATAACAGTTATCTCGGATGGTCCAGCTACCATACCTTCTACACCAACATCTCCGAACACTTCTTTTTTTGCTTTAGCAACATATATATTTCCTGGCCCGACTATTTTGTCAACTTTTTGAATATAGGCCAAACTTCCAATTGCTTGTGCTCCACCTATAGAATAAATTTCTTGTATCTTAAGTTTTTTAGCTGCATAAATTACAGCGGGATTTAATTTTTTGTTTAATCTAGGATTTGCTAAAATAATTTTTTTTACACCTGCTATTCTTGCAGGAATAGCATTCATCAACAAAGTAGACGGTAAATTAGCAGGTACATATATACCAACTTTGTTTATTGGAACAGATTTATATTGAAGATTATTTTTAAGTTTATCTTTATACGAAATATTTTTAATTTTTTGTAAAGAATGATATTTATGTATTCTATTATAAGCAAAATCAATTGCTTTTTTAATTTTTGGACTCAATGATCTTGTTGACTTTATAATTTCTTTTTTCGATGGTTTAATTTTATTGTTTTTACTAAATTTCTTTTCGTATTTAATTAGAGCTTTATTTTTATTTTTTTTAATATCTTTAAGTATTTTAGAAACAATATTAACTTTATGATTTTGTGAAGATCTTCTTTTATCTAGAATTTGATCTAGTCTTTTTAAACCCCTTGATCCATTAAATTTATTAATTTTTATCATTAACTTTTTCTATATTATCTAGTTCAATTTCTATTACTTCAGCCTCGAGGGTTATAATTCCATTATTAGAAAATAACAGAACTATTTCATAATTTTTTTCTTTTTTAAATAAATCTATAGCCAATAGTTCTAAAATATTTTCTCCATTTCTTTGATCAATATTCTTTGATTGCGACTTTTCTATAAAACTAAACTTTAAAATACTATTTATATTTTTTTTATCCTTAATATTTTCTTTATTTTTTCTATATATAGATAACAAAAAAATTTTATTTTCTTTCAAAAATTTAATTTCTGACTGTTGAACTTTTGCCTCTGAACATAACGCTGATATAACTCTAAGATCGTCTTGATTTTGTGCTATTATTTTTTTTAGAAATTTCTCAACCATTTTATATTTTTGATATTATCTTGATTCCAATTTTTTTGAGTTTAAGTTCAAGATTGTAATATCCTCTTAAACCATGATAAATTCTTGATATAGATGATGAACCATATGCCGATATAGCCCCAATTATAATTGAGAACGTACTTCTTAAATCTGAAGAGATACAATCAGCTGAATTTAATTTTTTTTGACCAATTATAATTGCTTTGTTTTTTTTAATTGTAATTTTTGCACCCATTCTATTTAATTCGGGGGCTGCCATAAATCGATTAGAAAAAATTGTTTCTTCTATTTGGCTTTTTCCTTTTATAGTTGTTAACACAGCCAATATAAGTGGCATGTTGTCAGTTGCAAAATTAGGAAATGGACCTGTTCTTAATTTTATAGGTTTTAATTTAAGGCCAGGAGAAATTCTAATTGAATTATCTTTAGTTTCGATTTTATAACCAACTTTTTTAAGTACATTAATCTCAGATCTAAGATATTTTGGATTAATATTTTTTATCCTAATTTTTCCATTTGTGGCTGCGCCAACGCATAAATAGCTAAAAGCTTCTATCCTATCGCCTATGATAGTATGATTGCCATTATCAAGTTCTTTAACACCTTTAATCTTGATGGATCTTTTTCCTAAAAATTTTATGGATGCACCTGAATTATTTAAAAAATTAATTAAATCTATAACTTCGGGTTCAATTGAAATATTTTTGATGAAATGTGTACCTTTCACAAAAACAGAAGCCATAATTAAATTTGAGGTACCCGTCACTGTTACTTTTGGAAATTTATAATGACTTCCGGTTAGTCTTTTTTTAGCAGAAATATTTACGTAACCTTTTTCTAAACTATTGCTAGCCCCTAAAGTTTTAAAGCCTGCTAGATGCCAATTAGTGTCTCTTACACCCAGCGCACATCCTCCGCCCATTGCAACCTTTATTTTTTGTTTAGGATATCGTGCTAACAACGGACCCATGGTTAATACACCTGCTCTCATTGTTGATACTAATTTGTAGGGAACAATTAATTTATGTTTTTTTTTGTTGATTATTGTTATCATTTTTTTTTTCTCTGAAAATTCAACTTTTGAACCTAGAGAAATTAGAAGATCTTTCATTGTGTGAACATCTTTTACAAATGGCACATTTTTTAAAATTATTTTATTTTTAAATAAAATGGATGCTGCCATTAAAGGAAGGCAAGAATTTTTAGCACCACTTATGTCGACCTCACCCTTGATTGCTTTATTAGGGCCCTTTATTATGAATCTTTTCATTATTTTATTTTGATTTTGCTAAAGTGATACCTGTTTGACCTTGATACTTTCCGTCTCTATCAGCATAAGAAACTTCTGGCTGTTCTCCTTGGAAAAATAATATTTGTGCTGCCCCACTATTTGCATAAAGTCTTATAGAATTACTTGTGTGATTAGAAAATTCTAACACCAGATTTCCATGCCAACCTGCCTCAAGAACAGTTGGTGGTGTTCCTAATCCACATCTTGCATAAGTAGATTTAGCCGTTACTAAACCTGTTACATTTCTTGGCATTTTGAAATATTCTAAGCTGCTTGCTAAAGCAAAAGAATTGGGCGGAATTAATATTGAGTCTTCGCCCTCTACCGTAATAAAATTGTCCTCACTAAAGTTTTTTGGGTCTGCTGTTGCGCCCTTAATATTAGTAAATATTTTAAATTCAGATCCACATCTGAGATCATATCCAAAAGAATTTAAACCATGACTAATCCCTTTAGACACGCTTTTTTTAACAAAAGGATTTATCATTCCTTCCTCAGCTAATTTTTTTATTTGTTTATCGCTTAAGATCATTTTTTTTTTTGAATCTTCTTTGTAAGTTTTTTCTTTTTTTTAAATTTTTTTTAAGTGCATTTTCAAGATCAAGCTTTGTGGGCTTACTTTTTTTATTCATCTATAAATTATTTTTTATCTGGATTTGTTAAATGATCGAGTGTTATTATTGTATCTAAAGGTATTCCTTTATCTTCTTTTTTTTCTTTTTCGATTACGCCCTTTTCCTGAGCCTTAGCTTGTTTCTTAGCTCTTTTTTCTGCGAGCTTTTTTTCTCTTTTTGCTTGCTTCTCCATTGCTTTGGCGCCTCTAGTGCTTTTATAATCGTAATGTATTCCCATGGAGTCATTCCTTTGCTGAAATTTACTTATAAATTAAGTCAATAGTTTGTCAAATTTAGATTTATACAATATTGTTGATAAAAATGCCCTGATAGTTAAATGGTTATAACAGATCCATGGTAAGGATCAGTTTCCAGTTCGATTCTGGGTCAGGGCACCAAAATCTCAAAAAAAATTCTGCTATTAAATTAATGCTAAAAAATTATATAAATATAAGTTGAGAATATGAAAAAAAATATCAACTCTTATTTATTAATATATCTATCTTCTCTTGCCTTCTTTTATATATTTTTTTTATATTTCAAGCATCTTACGGGTAATGACTCAACTGTTGCAGAATACCTAATTAACTATGAAGGGGGATTTACTAAAAGAGGAATTATCGGACAAATATCAATAATTTTTTCTAGAATATTAGATCTAGAACTTAGATTTGTTATTTATTTAATTCAAGTTTTGTTTAGCCTTCTATACTTATTTTTGATTTATAATTTTTTCAAATTTTATAAATTCAATAGATTAACACTACTAGCCTTATTTTCTCCAATATTTATTTTATATCCAGTCGCAGAAATAGAAGTTCTGGCAAGAAAAGAAATAATTGTTTTTGTACTTTTTCTTATTTATCTCTTTATTCCACAAATAAATTACGTTAAATCAATTTCGTTAAGTATTTTCTTTGTTTTAGCAATTTTGATTTGGGAACCAACAATATTTTTTATACCAATAATTTTAGCTTTAGAAATAGTAAATAATAAAATTAAAAAATTTGATTTAGAATTAGTTAAAATAGTATTTTGTTTAGTTCCAGGTTTAATGATTGCATTTTATATAGCTTTAAATCCAATAAGTAATGAAAACTACATGATAATGAAATCAGTTTTAAAGAATGAATTTGGAGAAGCTTGTTATGGAGCCTGTTCTATTCTTTATCATACTTCTACAATTTCAGATCAGTTTGAAGCTCAAAATTCAAGATATTCTATTGAGGTAGTATTAAGATATTTTTTAATTATATTGGTTGGATTTGCCCCATTATTTATTTTACTAAAAAACTCTTATACTAAAAATAAAAATTTATTTTTTTTTAAGAATTTTAATAATTTACTATATCCAACTCTAATTTTATTATTACCAGCAGTGGTGCTTTTCCCAATGGCTTACGACTGGGCAAGATGGGTAAACATTTCTTATGTCTATGCTATAATATTTTATTTTTATTTAAGTAAAAAAAATTTTATAAACACTAAGAATTCTTTCCAAAAGAACTATTTATTTAAGTTGAGTAAAAAAACATTCATTATATTTTTCATAATTTTTTGTTTTAGCTGGAATCCAAAAACAGTTATGACTGATGATGTTGGTTCAATACCAATCTATAGAATTCCTTACAAAGCAATAAAAACTTTTAATAACAATTTTTAGTTATTGAAAAATTTTTTAAAGATAAATCCTATTAATATTAGTATAAAAAAGCCAATCAATGGAAAATAAATATCTGGAGATAAAATTAAATCAAAAAAAGATGGTGGATCTAAATTTTCCTTAATAACTTTTTCAATTCCTGAACCTAAGCTAGTTCCAATAAATAATTGTGGGGCCATTCCAAAAAGAGTACCAAAAAGGAAATTTCTTATTTTTATACTAAATAAAACTGGAATAATGTTTGAAATTACAAATGGTATTCCACCTATCAATCTATAAATTAAAAAATATAAAAATTCATTTTTTTCAAATTTTGTAATTAAAAAACTATATTTTTTACCAAATTTTTCCTTCACTAGATCTTTTAAAAAAAAATTTACAAAAATATAAAATAAAGTTGCCCCAACTGATAAACTAAATATTACGAGAATAGACCCAAGCCATTTTCCAAAAAAGAAACCTCCAATTAAAAATATTGGTGCTGCAAACCCAAGAAGAAATATCCATACAATCGTAAAAATTACAAATGTAATACTTGATACGTATACGTTATTTTTCTTTAAATTTTGTAATGAGTCCATGTTTTGTTTAATTAAATCATAACTCGTAAAATCTTGGATTGAAAAATTTTTGAAAAAAAACCACAAAAAAATTAAAACTATGCAAAAATAAGATATACCAAGAAAAATTTTGATATTTTTTATATTCATAAAGTTAATAATTTATTAAAAATACCTGTACTTATATAGTTTTATTTTCTATAAGAACGAAATTTTAACAATAATTTAATAATCTATGAAAAGAACCTGGCATCCAAGTAAAGTTAAAAGAAAAAGAAAACACGGATTTAGATCTAGAATGTCTAACAAAAAAAGGCAGAAAGTTCTAAGAAATAGAAGAAAAAAAGGTAGAAAAAAACTATCAGTTTAATGAGAAGCAAAATCTCTAGTCTCTCAAAAAGTGAGGATTTCAAAAATATATTAAATGGTAAAAAAATTTCTAATCCATACTCAACTATCTTTTTTAAGAAACTTTCCACTAAAAGTAACAAGTTATTAAATGTCAGTTTTGTTACAAAAAGAAAAATCGGAAATGCGGTTAAAAGAAATAAAATTAAAAGAAGATTAAGAAATATTATGAACGATGCAGTAAAAACCATTGATATGAACTTGAATTATTCTTATTTATTTATTGCAAAAAAAAATATGTATGATGCTAATTATAAAATTATAAAAGACTCGATCTTTAGAGATTTAACAAAAGTAAGATGATCAAAAAAATACTTATTTATATAATCAAAATTTATAAATTATTTTTATCTCCTATTCTAGGTCCAAGTTGTAGATACCTTCCGACATGCTCTGAATATTTTATTGAATGCTTAAATGAATATGGTGTTATTAAAGGATCTATAAAAGGTACAAAAAGAATACTATCTTGTCACCCACTTGGTGGTAATGGCTATGATCCTGTTAAGAAAGGTAAGAGTTAATGGATTTAAAAAATACTTTAGCTGCTGTTTCTTTAAGTGCTGCAATAATAGTACTTTGGGGTTTATTTTTTGCACCAGATCCGCAACAAGTAAAGGATAGTCAATTAGAAAAAGAAAGTAATGAACTTTTACAAAACGAAGATGCTCCAAAATTAATTGAAAACGAAGAAATTAAAGGAATAACAAGAGAAAAAGCAATTAACGAAAGTGAAAGAATTATTTTTGAAAACGAGAATATAATTGGTTCTATCTCCTTAAATGGAGGAATTATTGATGATCTAACTTTTAAAAAATATACAACTTCTGTTGAAGGAAGTGAAAAAGTTACATTATTAAATCCAAAAGAAATTAAAACTGGTTATTACATTGATTCTGGATGGGCAATTAATAATAATGAAATTGAAACTCCTAATAATAAAACAGTTTGGGAAATTGTGGGTAATAACAAACTTACACCAAGTAATCCGATTAAATTAAAATGGACTAATGGTAATATTACATATGAAAAAATAATAAAATTAGATAATAAATTTTTATTCAGTATTGAGCAAAAAATAACTAATAATTCTCAGAAAAGTTACAATTTTTACCCTTATGGACAAGTAATTAGAAATACTGCTCCAGAAGTTACTAACTTTTATATACTGCACGAAGGTCTTCTTGGCGTATTCGACGGTAATTTAGTTGAAGAAGATTATGACGATATAAAAGAAAAATCGTATTCAAAAAATGCTGAGGAGGGATATGTTGCAATTGTAGACAAATATTGGGTAGCAAGTATTATACCAGAAAAAAACAGGTCATTTAGAGCGGATTTTGATTACAAAAATAAATTTAAAGCAAGTTTTATAGAAAATAAACCCACTGTTATTGGAGCAAATGAAACAAAATCAAATATCTTTAAAGTTATAATTGCTGCAAAAGAAGTTGATATTATCGATGGTTATGCAGAAAATCAAAATATAAGTAAATTTGACTTAGTAATTGATTGGGGTTGGTTTTATTGGTTAGTTAAACCCCTGTTCTTTGCAATAGATTATTTCTTTAAATTTTCTGGAAATTTTGGAATTGCAATTATTTTAATAACTATTTGTATTAGAATTGCGTTCTTTCCACTTGCGAATATGTCATTTAAGTCAATGGCACGTATGAAATTATTACAGCCGGAAATGGCTAGACTAAAAGAACTTCATAAAGAGGATAAAGTAAAACTACAACAAGAAATGATGGCTTTGTACCGTAGAGAAAAAGTAAATCCTTTAAGTGGATGTTTTCCAATTTTACTACAAATACCTTTTTTCTTCGCAATCTACAAAATGTTATTTGTTACAATCGAAATGAGACATCAGCCATTCTTTGGATGGATAAATGACCTTAGTGAGAGGGATCCGACTAGTATATTTAACGCCTTTGGTCTTTTACCCTTCGATGTTCCAAACTTTTTAATTATTGGAGCGTGGCCGTGCTTAATGGGTTTAACTATGTATTTGCAACAAAAATTAAATCCAGCTCCTCCCGATCCGATACAAGCCAAAATATTTATGTTCTTTCCGTTATTTTTAACTGTAATCTTAGCTCCATTCCCAAGTGGGTTAGTTATTTACTGGACTTTTAATAACATTTTCACAATGATGCAGCAGGTTGTTATTATGAAAAAGACAACTGTCAAAACTCAAGTATAAAAATGAAAATAGAAGACTTGATGCCAACAGATGGACCGTCCATCAATGAAGTTAAAAAATATATTGATAAATATAAAAATGATTTAATAGTTATTAAGTATGGAGGCAATGTTTTTATCGATAGAAATATATTTAATAATTTTATAGAAGATTTAAGATTATTAAATATTTTGGGTCTTTCAATTGTTGTCATTCACGGTGGTGGGCCAAGAATAAAGAGAGAGCTAGATAAATCAAAAATTCAATCTAAATTTATAAGAGGTCTGAGAGTAACTGATGACAAAATTATAAACATTGTTGAAGATGTGCTTATTGATTTTAATAATGATATTGTCGAGTCTCTGAAAACGAAGGGTACAGAAGCTATTTCAATAAATACTAAAAATAATAATGTTATCGAAATAATACCGGAGTCAAAGGAGCTTGGTTTTGTAGGAAAACCAAATAAAATTAAAACTGAAATAATTAAAAACTTATTAGAAAAAAATATAGTTCCTATAATCTCACCTTTGGGTTTAAAAGATAGTCAAACTTACAATATAAATGGGGATACTACTGCAGGAGCTATAGCGAAATCTCTAAAAGCTAGAAGATTGATTTTAATGACAAACATAGAAGGTGTTTTAAACAAAGAAAAAAAACTAATAGAAGAAATTACATCAACTGAGATTTTACAAATGATTGAAGATGAGACAATTACCGAAGGAATGATCCCAAAAATTAATACATGCCTTGATGCTGTAAATAATGGAGTTACAGGAGTAGTAATTGTTGATGGAAGAAAACCTCATTCAATTTTATTTGAGATTTTTTCCGATAAAGGTGCAGGAACTTTGATCAGAAAATGAAAAATCTAAAAAAAGTAAAATACCTAATTCTAGATATGGACGGTTGTGTATATCACCCTAAATACCTAAAAACATTGTTTGGTCAAGTATCAGCTAGAATGACAGAATTCATATCACTTAAGCTTGGTATAGATAAAATTAAGGCAAAAGAAATTCAATCAGATTATTTTTATAAACATGACACTTCTTTAAACGGATTAATTATCAATCATCCAGACAAAATTGATGCTCATGAATTTTTAAAATTTGTTCATACAATAAATTATGACTGTCTTCAGAAGGATGCTGAGTTAAGGGAAGAACTATTAAAACTTGATCTAAAAGCATACTGTGCAACAAATGGAAGTAGAGAACATGCTATGAATTGCATGAAAAAAATAGGAATAGATGATTTATTTGAAGGAAAAATCATGGATATTGTGGATTTTAACTTTAAACCAAAACCAAACCCTGAATCTCTAAGTTTGCTGTGCGATAAGTTTCAAATACCTAAAACTGAAGAAACTGTTTATGTGGAAGATATTTGTAAAAATCTTACTTCTGAAACTGCAAAAAATATGATCAAAGTTTGGTTTAGCAATAGTGAGCCAATAAATGATATTGATAAATATAAGGATGTAGTAGATTATAAAATCGATAATCTTGCTTTATTTTTAAAAAAAATAAGGTTATTAAAAGAGCAATAAAATTATGAGTGATATAGAAAAAATCATAAATGATGCATGGGAAATAAAAGATAATATTAACCAAAATTCTGATAAATCCCTAAAAGATGCTATTAATCAAGTCATTGAAGATTTAGATAGTGGTAAATCCAGAGTTGCCGAAAAAATTAATGGTAAGTGGATAACACATCAACATTTAAAAAAAGCAATTATGCTTAGCTTTAAAATTTATCCAATGGAGAATTTAAATGGTCCTTACAGCAGTTGGTATGATAAAGCTCACTTATTAAAAGGAAAAACTGCTGGATGGTCAAAGCAAGATCATGAAAAAGCAGGTTTTAGAATGGTACCCAACTCACCAGTACGAAAAGGTAGTTACATTGGAAAAAATGTAGTCTTAATGCCATGTTATGTTAATATTGGAGCATACATTGACTCCGGTACAATGATTGATACGTTTGCAAGAGCTGGTAGCTGCAGTCAAATTGGAAAAAATTGTCATATATCAGCTGGAAGTGGCGTGGGTGGAGTACTTGAGCCAGCACAAGCATTACCAACAATTATTGAAGATAATGTTTTTTTAGGAGCCATGTCAGAGGTTGTTGAAGGTGTTATAGTAGGCGAAGGATCTGTATTGAGCATGGGAATATATATTGGTCAATCAACAAAAATTGTTAACAGATCAACTGGTGAAATATTTTATGGAAAAATTCCGCCCTATTCTGTAGTTGTACCAGGTACTTTACCAGATAAAAAAAATCTATCTGGTCCATCACTTAGCTGTGCAGTAATTATTAAGCAAGTAGACGAAAAAACTAGATCAAAAACTTCAATAAACGATCTTTTAAGAGAATAAATTAATGAAAAATTACAATGAAATAAAATTAGCTCAAGAGCTAATAAGATTTCCAACAG
>CEUZ01290392.1_pt1 | contig 11209 bp, 10 predicted proteins | sample 361511 | NCBI WGS metagenome assembly CEUZ01 (sample SAMEA2622822, study PRJEB7988) | marine metagenome | biome: marine biome (ENVO:00000447); feature: surface water layer (ENVO:00002042); material: "saline water (ENVO:00002010), including plankton (ENVO:xxxxxxxx)" | depth 5 m
CCAATACAGTTTGCTTTTGATATTAACGTTAATGGTGATTGGGAAGCGATCTCTAGCGACTCACCTATGCTTACCGGGAATACACGTTCACAAGATATATCCGCAAGATATCGTCCTAATGGAGCAATTTATCTTCAAAAAACATCAACCTTAAATGAAAATAAAACTCTTTATCTTGATGCAAAGCCATTTTTAATATCTGAAATCGAAAGTATCGATGTAGATACTGAGATAGATTTTAAATTTGCTGAAATTATATTGAATGAAACCAATGAGAAATCTTGAATATACCCATAGAGACTTTTTTATATTAAAGTAGTTTAATCATGAGTATTCATCTTAACCAATTGCGAGAAAAACTTTATGGTCCAACCTTCTCAATAGTCACGCCTTTTTGTAAAAAAGATGATACTATTGATTTTTTAGCTCTAGAGAAATATTTAGAATACGCATACCAATGCGGTGCTCGCAATTTTTATGTAATGGGCTATAATAGTAGATTCAGCGAACTATCTTGGGATGAAATAAAAAAATTAAATAAGTTTGTTACAAAAACAGTAAAAAGTCTAAGTCAAAACACTATTGTTATTGTTGCAGATCCCTTACACTGCTCAACGGCAGTTTCAATGGATTTTTGTAAACATGCAGAAGATATTGGCGCAGATATAATTTCGCTGATCTTTCGTGAAAGACACTATTCTAATGAGCAGGTTGCCAAACATTATCAAATGTGTGCTGAAGCCTGTGGCATTGGTATATTAATACATGAAATGCCATTTATTAGTGGTCATGGTGGTCACAATATCAATTGGCCGATTGAGCTCCTTGATCAATTAGCGGACATACCTAATATCATCGCAATTAAAGAAGATGCGAAAGATGATGACTATTCAAATCAAGTAATTAGTACCATTCAAGATCGTCTTTCAATCATCATCTCTGGTGGTGGAAAACGTCAGTGGCTCAAGTTTGCTGATCGGGGATGTCAATCTTGGCTAAATGGGATTGGTGTTTTTGAGCCAAAACTCGCGGTTAACTTTTGGCAGGCATACGAACAAGGAAACTCGGCCTACTGGAATCGCATTATTGATGAAATCGAAGTGCCCTTTTTTGAAAAAGGAATAAGTGTTTATGGATGGCATTTAGTTATACGTGCGGCACTTGAACTTCGGGGCCATTTTCCACGTCATGAGCGAATGCCTATGTTACCTTTATCTGACGATCAAGTAGAAGATATTCGAAATTGGTTTGAGAAGTTACCCATTGATGAATTTTTGAGTTAAGGAATGGATTGGGAAAGACAAAATTTTGTAGTTAATAAATCAGAATCAGCTATTGTTGATACAGTAAAAAAATTTGGATTTTGTATTTTGCCAAAATTTTTTGATAAAAATATAATTAATGATTTAAAAATTGAATTGGATAACTTCACTAATCTTAATGAAACTTCTAAGAATTCAGATAATTATGAAGAACATTATTCTTTTCATAAAAATGATAAGGGGTTTAAAAATTATAAGCTTATTAATCAAATAATTACCCTATCTTTTTTCAGTAATACTGCTAAAACTTTTTACTCTCCAGAAAAATCACAGTTCAATAATTCAAGATATGTTATATGTTTGCCACATGAGAATGAATCAAATCAACTTCCATTTATTTTTCATTCTGACAGAAACCATTGTTTTAAATTTTTTATCTTATTAGAAGATATCAATAAAGATGATGGGCCGACTACTGTAGTCCCCGGTCAGCATATTAATCAAAAACAAATTAGACGTGATTTTATTTCTGCAGGAAATTATGCTGTTGATAGAAACAATATTCTTGCAAGTAAAAATTATAATAAAAATGAGACTTTTACTTTAACTGGTAAAAAGGGGGATGTTATAGTTTTAGAAACTGACATACCTCATAAAGCTGGCCATGTTAAGCCTGGGCATAAAAGATTAATTTGGCGTATTGATTTTTGTAGTTTGAGCGAGTGGGGTAAGTCTCCTAAAAAAATTACTTTAGGTAAGATCACAAATAAAATAAAAAGAATTTTATTGAAAGATTAGTAATTGGAATCAGTTGTTCAAAGGATTTGTAATGAGAATCCTAATTTAAAAGTAAAAATATATAATATTGATTTATGGCCATACTTAAAAAATGGAATACATGCTGATATCGTTAATGAGAAAATCACTAATCATAAATCATTTGTTTTTTCTAGTTACCTGAATTTTTTTAAAAAAATAATATTGATTGTATTTAGTAATCTTAAAAAAGTGCAATATTGTTTTTATGGTTTTTTAAACTGGTTTAGCAAATATGAATATTTGGTTTTTAGTGACTCAACTGAACGAAAGTTGATTGTGAATAATAAGCACTATGATAAATTAGTAGATTATTTAATTGAAAAACTTGGGTCTGAAAAAACTCTTTTAATTGAGCATCCTGCACAACCACATTATAAAAAAACAAAGGTTTATACAAAAAATATTGTATCACAAGCCCCAATAAGTTTTATCACTGATTTTCTGATTATTTTTATAAAAAAACCAAAAAAAAAGATTAAACAATTTTCAAAATTGGTAAAAAATTATGGAATAAATAAAAATTTTTATTATAGAATTCTAAGGTTTCGATCAGAGTACTATATTTTTACTGCTTTACTTAAACTATATAAGCCTAAAATTATTTTTGTTAATACAAGAGGTAAGACAAATGCATTGTATCTTGCAGCTAGAAAATTGAAAATACCTAGTGTTGAGATCGCACATGGAAGAGGAATGCTAGATTTAAATCATACCTATTCTGAAATCCCTAATGATTATTTCCCTGATAAATATTTAGTAATGGGTGAATTTTCAAAAAGAAGTTTTATCAACCATAATTCATTTAAACAAAATCAAATTATTCCAATAGGCTCACTAATTGTAGAAGATGCAAAAAATAAAAAAACATGTCCACAGTTTATGGACATGATTAAAAATAAATTTGATGCTGTAATTAATGTTTCTCTTCAAAATAATATAGAAAAACAAATGCTAGATCTAATTTTACAGGTTTCTAATAAAAACCCTAAAATTGCATTTATATTAATACCAAGGTTAAAGCACAAAAACCCTTCGGAATATTTTTTTGAAGAAAAAAATATTTTTATAGCACCTGTTGATCGTGACCCTAACGCAAATTTTTACTCTATAAATAAATATTGTGATGCTCATATAACTTGCTATTCTACAACTTCATTAGAATCTATGGGGCAAGGAATTCCAACTATTCTTTTAGATATTGATAATAAAGCCAGTTTCTTTTTAAAAAATACTGAAAACTATTATGGTATCCAGAAAGTTAATAATATTAATGATTTAGATATTGCACTAGAAAAAATAAAATCAATTAATATAGAAAAAATAAAAGCTAATGATTTCATTAAATCAAACTTTAAAAAAAATATAGATAATGTAATAGGGCATTTAGGATTAAATAAATGAAAAAGGTAGTTATTCAGGGTCTTGGATTTGTTGGTTCCGCTATGTCTGTCGCTGTCTCAAGTAGAATAAAAAATAACAAACCATTATTTAAAGTAATTGGTATAGATCAAAACAATTTCAACGGGAATAAAAGAATAGACGCTATTAATAATGGTGTTTTTCCATTTCATACAAATGATAAAAAACTTCTTGCAGAACTAAAGAAATCTATAGACCGAGGTAATTTAATCGCAAGCCATGACACGCAAAATTATTCTACTGCTGATGTAATTATTGTAAGTATAAATTGTGATTTAGCTGTTAATAATAATCATGAAGAAATTAATATTTCTTCATTTATAGATAGTATTGGCGAAATTGCTGAAATAATTGAAGAAGAAACATTGGTTATTATTGAATCGACTATACCGCCTGGTACTTGCAGTAAATTAGTATATCCATTATTTCAAAAAATTTTTAAAAAAAGAAATCTCGATATAAATAGATTTTTTTTGGCACATTCTTACGAGAGAGTAATGCCTGGTAAAGAATATTTTGATTCAATTATAAATTACTGGCGTGTTTATTCAGGAATAAATGATAAATCAGCAGATCTTTGTAGGTCATTTTTATCAAAAATTATAAACATTAAGGATTTTCCACTAACCTGTTTAAGCAATACAACTGCATCAGAAACGGGTAAATTATTAGAAAATAGCTATAGGGCTGTAAATATAGCTTTTATCGAAGAATGGGGTAGATTCGCTGAAGATGTTGAAATAGATTTATACGAAGTAATTAACTCAATTAGAATGCGTCCTACACATTCAAATATTCGCCAGCCAGGTTTTGGCGTTGGCGGATATTGTCTTACCAAGGATCCTTTATTTGCTAAAATTGCAGCACGGGATTTATTTAATATAGATGGCCATTCTTTCCCATTCTCAAGCAAAGCAATCAAGGTAAATAAGAAAATGCCATTGGTTACATTAAATAAATTGAAAAAGTATTTCAAAGGTAATTTGAAAGAAAAAAACTTGTTATTGATGGGGGCGACCTATCGACAAGATGTAGGTGACACGCGTTTTTCCCCAAGCGAAGATTTTGTAAAAGAAGCAATTTTAATGGAGGCTAACCTTAAAGTCTATGATCCATTAATTGATTATTGGGAAGAAATTGAAATTGAGACTGAAAAAGAAATCCCCAACTTATCAAATTTTGATGCAGTAGTATTTGCAGTTCCTCATAGAGAATTTAAAAATATAGATTTTTCTCAATTATCATTGGATATAGATACGTTAATTTTTGATGCAAATAATGTTTTGACTAACACTCAAACCAATTATATCAAAAAAAATAATTTGAATTATATTTCAATTGGGAGAGGTTAATTGAAAAAGGTTTTAATTACTGGAGGCGCGGGATTTATAGGGTTTCATTTAGCAAAAAAATTAATCAAAGAAAACTATGAAGTTGACATAGTAGATAATTTTTCAAGGGGCGTAAATGATTCAGACTTAATCAATCTATCAAAGAATGTAAGGCTTATAGATAAAGATTTGATTTTTGATAATATTAACAATTTTGATAAAAACTATTCCTTTATCTATCATCTTGCAGCTGTAGTTGGTGTAAATCATGTGCTCAAATCTCCTTATGATGTGCTTGATAAAAACATATCTTTGCTTCAAAGTGCGATTAAAATAGGTAAGGCACAGAAAAAAATTGTGAGGTTTATTTTTGCATCTACTAGTGAAGTATATGCAGGTACATTAAAAAATTATGATTTAGAATTTCCAACTCCTGAAACCACACCACTTACAGTAAGTGATTTAAGTGAAAATCGTACTAGCTATATGTTATCAAAGATATATGGAGAGGCAATGTGTTTGCATTCAGGTTTACCTATTACAATTATTCGTCCCCATAATTTTTATGGGCCAAGAATGGGTTTGTCTCATGTGGTTCCTGAATTGATGAAAAAGGTTGTAGAATGTAAATCTACTCAATTAGATGTTTATTCAGTTAATCATAAAAGAACATTTTGTTATATTACTGACGCTGTTAACGCAATTCAAATGCTAGCTCAATCAAAAAGTTCAATTGGAAAAATATATAATATTGGAAGTGATGATGAAGAAATAACTATGGGTGAACTATCAAAAAAAATTATTGAAATCCTTGGGAAAAAATTAGCTATAAATCCTTTGCCATCTACACAAGGTTCTCCTGAACGTAGATGTCCAAGCATTGAAAAGCTTAGGCAGGATACGGAATTCAAAAAACAGTTTTCACTTGATGATGGATTAAAAGAGACGTTTAAATGGTATGAAACAAATATTTTTTCTGGGAGGGAAGAATCAGCATTATGATTCCTTTAAGTACTCCAAATATTAATGGTAACGAATGGAAATATGTCAAAGAATGCCTTGATACTGAATGGGTATCATCATCCGGAAAATATGTTGATAAATTTGAGGAGAAAATAGCGTATTATACCAAATCCAAATATGCTGTCGCCTGTACAAATGGTACATCAGCTTTACAGGTAAGTTTGAGATTAGCTGGAGTTCAGGCTGGGGATGAAGTAATAGTTCCAAGCCTAACTTTTATTGCACCTGTCAACGCAATTACTTACAATAATGCAAGCCCAATTTTTATGGATGTTGATAAATTCTACAATATTGATAGTGAAAAAACTGTAGATTTTATTAATAAAGAAACCGAGTATATAAATGGTTTTTCCTATAATAAGAAAACAAAAAAACGTATCTCTGCTATTATCCCTGTGCATATGTGGGGTAATGCAGTTTTGCTCGAAGAGTTGGATTCTATTTGTAAAGAAAGAAATATTTCACTAATTGAAGATGCTAGCGAGAGTCTTGGCACTTATTACTCAAAAAATAATTATAATGGTAAACATACTGGTACGGTAGGGGATATCGGGTGTCTTTCTTTTAATGGAAACAAAATAATCACTACTGGAGGCGGTGGTATGATATTAACGAATAATGAAGCAACTGCAGAAAAAGCAAAATATCTTACAACACAGGCCAAAGATGACCCTATTAGATATATCCATAATGATATAGGTTATAATTTTAGATTAACAAATATCCAAGCTGCGGTTGGAGTTGCGCAGCTTGAGCAGCTCCCTCTATTTTTAAATAAAAAAATTAAAATCTATAACAAGTATAGAAATGAAATTGATAAAATTGATGGATTAAATATAGCTAATGTTCCTAGTTACGCAAAAAATAATCACTGGATGATTCTATTGCAAATAGATGAAAAAAAATATGGCAAAAATAGAGAAAATTTAATGATCTCATTAAGTGAAAAAAATATTCAAACAAGACCAGCTTGGGCACCAATTCATTTGCAAAAACCTTATCAGAATTATCAATCATTTTCTATTGATAAAACAAACGATTTAGTAAATATTAGTTTGTGTTTGCCATCAAGTACAAATATTTCAAGTAATGATCTAAATAAAATCATTTCTAGTTTGAGTCTGTAAATGAATATTTGTTTTCTAACAAAAAAAGAAAAACCATATGTTGATGATGCAATAGATTATCTAGATAAAATTGCAAAAAAAATAGATATATATGATGGGAGTTCAATAGAAGAATTCCCAGTTAAAATTGCGAATGAAAGCTATGATATGATAATAGCTTATATTTCAGGATGGATTGTTCCTAGTTCAATTTTACAAAAGACAAATAGATGGAATATAAATTTTCATCCTGGCCCCCCAAATTATCCAGGGACGGGGTGTTTTAATTTTGCTATTTATGATTCGGTAAAATCATATGGAGCTACTGCTCATATAATGGATTCAAAAGTTGATTCTGGAGAGATTATAGGTGTAAAATATTTTGATATTTCAAAAAATGAAACCGTTTTATCTTTATCAAATAAAACATATATAGAACTTTTTTCTCTTTTTAAATCAATTATAGATTATATAGCTAAGAATAATTCATTACCAAATACTAATGAAAAATGGTCAAAAGCTCCTTTTAAAAGAAGTGAACTTGAAAAACTTTGTGAAATTGATTTATCAATGAATAAAGATGAAATTTATAGGAGAATAAAAGCTACTTATTTTGATGGGAAGCCTGGTCCATTTATAAATATTGGTGGGTACAAATTTGAATATAACCCTGAGAGATAATTTTTTTTGAGTAAAACAATAATTATAGCAGAAGCAGGAGTTAACCATAATGGTGATATTGAAATAGCAAAAAAGCTTGTTGATGTTGCAGCTAATTCGGGTGCAGACTATGTTAAGTTTCAAACTTTTAAAGCAGATAATCTTGTGTCTAGATTCGCAGATAAAGCTGATTACCAAAAACGGAATACTAGAAGTGATGAAAGTCATCATGCAATGATTCAGAGGCTTGAAATTGATTATGATATGCATATCCAATTAATTGATCACTGCAAGAAAAAAAATATCAGGTTTCTTTCCACGCCATTTGATATTCCAAGTATTGATCTATTAATTAAATTAAAAATGGATTTGCTTAAAATCCCATCTGGTGAGATAACTAACTTTCCTTACTTAAAATATATTGGTAGTAGAGCTAAGTCGATTATTATGTCAACGGGTATGGCGACATTGAAGGAAGTGCACGCTGCGATGAATATATTGTTGGAAGCAGGGTTGCAAAAAGAAAAATTAATTATTTTGCATTGCAATACCGAGTACCCAACGCCGATGCATGATGTCAATATGATTGCTATGCTGACTATTCGAGATGAATTAAATGTAAATATTGGATACTCAGATCATACTTTAGGTATTGAGGCTCCAATTGCAGCAGTTGCCCTTGGAGCGAATGTAATTGAAAAACATTTTACTTTAGATAGAACTTTTGACGGCCCTGACCATTCTGCAAGTTTGGAGCCAGGTGAATTAAAAAATATGGTAAGCGCGATTAGAAATATTGAAAAAGCCTTGGGAGATGGTATAAAAAAACCAAGTAATAGTGAGAGAAAAAATTTACCAATAGCAAGAAAGTCTATTGTCGCAAATCAGAAAATAGGAAAAGGTGAAAAATTCACAGAGTTAAATCTAACAACAAAGCGCCCAGGTTCTGGTGTTTCACCCATGCAGTGGGATAAATATATTGGGAAAGTATCTAGCAAAAATTATAAAAAAGATGATTTAATTATATGACAAAAAGAAAAATTTGTGTAGTTACTGGAACTCGCGCAGAATATGGATTGCTTTATTGGTTAATGTCGCACATAGATAAAGATCCAATGTTGGAATTGCAAATAATAGCTACTGGAATGCATTGTTCAACGGAATTTGGTTTAACACAGGATCAGATTGAAAAAGATAACTTTACAATAAATAAAAAAATTGAAATGCTTTTATCATCTGATACGCCCCAGTCTATATCTAAGTCTACCGGGCTAGGATTAATAGGCTTTGCTGATGCCTATGTTGATTTAGCTCCTGATATAGTAGTTGTCTTAGGTGATAGATTTGAACTTTTAGCTGCTAGTACTGCAGCATTATTCTCTAGAATTCCAATCGCACATATTCATGGGGGTGAGACAACTTCAGGTGCATTTGACGAGGCAATAAGACATTCAATTACTAAAATGTCTTGGTGGCATTTTGTAGCTGCTAATGAATATAAAAATCGCGTTATTCAGCTAGGTGAACATAAATCAAGAATATTTAATGTGGGTGGAATGGGCGTTGACTATATTAAGAGATCTAATCTTTTATCAAAAAAAGACTTAGAAAACAATTTAAATTTTAAATTTGGGAAAAAAAATCTTTTGGTGACTTTTCATCCGGTCACCTTAGAAAAAGATACTTCTAAGGAACAATTTAAAAACCTTGTTGAAGTGCTTAGTTCTTTATCTGAGACAAAAATAATTTTTACATATAGTAATTCTGATACAAATGGTAGAATTATAAATGAAATAATTGATAATTATGTATATGAACATCCAAATAGTTCAAAATCATTTGCTTCTATGGGGCAAATTAATTATTTATCTACATTACAATTTGTTGATGCCGTTGTTGGAAATTCATCAAGTGGTTTGCTTGAAGCACCTTCATTTAAAATTGGGACAATCAATATCGGAGATCGCCAGACTGGTAGATTAAAATCAAAAAGTGTTATTGATTGTAGTCCTGCAAAATCATCTATAAGAAGAGCGCTCGCTAATCTTTATAAACAAGATTTTAAAGATAAACTTCTTTTATCTAAAAATCCATATGGTGAAGGAAAATCTGTTGAAAAAATTATTAAAATATTAAAGAAATCAAAGATGCCAAAAGATATTAAAAAAGAATTTATTGATTTATGAAGAATATGATAATACCACCTAATCTATCAATAAGAGAGGCAATGAAAGTATTAAGTAAGTCTGCTGAAAAATGTCTGGTTGTTGCAAATCATGACAATATACTTCTTGGGACAATAACTGATGGAGATATTAGAAAGGCAATCTTAAATGGAATAGCAATATCTGAATCTATAAAATCTGTATATAATTCATGCCCAACAGTTGTTTTAAAAGATAAATACAATATTAAAGAAATAAAGAAAATTTTTTTAAATAAGAAGTTTAGTTTATTACCATTAGTAAATAATGATAATAAAATTATTGATGTTTTATTGTGGGAAAAAATTTTTAGTGATGATATCAATTTTTCAAAAAAACAATTAGGCAATGTGCCTGTAATAATTATGGCTGGAGGTAAAGGAACACGATTAGAGCCGTTTACTAAAATTTTACCAAAACCGCTAATACCAATACATGAAAAGCCTGTAATTCAACATATTATAGAAAAATTTTCCGATTATGGGATAAAAAATTATTATTTAACAATCAATTATAAAGGTCATATACTAAAAGCATTTTTTGAAGAAATTCAATCAGATAATAATTTTGAATTTTTTGAAGAAAAGTCACCTCTTGGAACCGCTGGGAGCATGTATCATTTCCGAAACAAGTTTACAAAACCTTTTTTTGTTACTAATTGTGACATATTGATAAATGATGATTATTATAAAATTTATGATTACCATAAGAAAAATAATTTTAGCCTTACACTAGTAGCTTCTGCAAAAGAATTTACTATTCCATATGGTACTTGCGAAATAAATGAGCATGGTCATTTATCTCATATAAATGAAAAGCCACAGTATGACTTCTTAGTTAATACCGGATTATATGTTTTGAACCCTAATGTTTTGAATATGATACCTAAAGATAAATTTTTCCATATAACTGATTTGATAAAAAAATTGAAAGAAGATGGAGAAAAAGTTGGGATTTTTCCTATTGATGATGATGATTGGATTGATATTGGGCAATGGAATGAATATAAAAAGGCGATTGATAAATTAAATTAAAGGATATAATAATATGAAAAAAATTCTGATTGTTGGTTTAGGCTCCATAGGTAGGCGCCATACTGAAAATTTCAGCAAATTTTTTGATAGCATTGATATTGTAGATATAAATGAAGATAGAATAAAACAAGCAGAGAGTGAATACAAAATTAATAAAAGTTATTCTGATTATAATAATGCCTTAGAAAAAAATCCATATGATGCAGTTGCAATAACTACGCCACCACACATGCATTTACCCATTGCTAAATCTGCTTCTTTAAGTGGAGCTCACCTTTTTATTGAAAAACCTATTGGTATGAATATTGAAGGATGGAATGAAATCAATAAAATTTGTATAGATAAAAAATT
>CEUZ01269964.1_pt1 | contig 11208 bp, 9 predicted proteins | sample 361511 | NCBI WGS metagenome assembly CEUZ01 (sample SAMEA2622822, study PRJEB7988) | marine metagenome | biome: marine biome (ENVO:00000447); feature: surface water layer (ENVO:00002042); material: "saline water (ENVO:00002010), including plankton (ENVO:xxxxxxxx)" | depth 5 m
CTAAGGACAATATCACTGTATGAAGTCGGGGATCCCGCTTTTTTCCTTTCAGATAATCGATGGTTTCCATTACTTCCAAGGTGTTACCCACAGAAGAACCAAGGGGTTGATTCATATCGGTGATCATTGCAGATGTTTTCATTCCAAATTTTTTAGCAACACTGATGATGCTTTTCCCAATATCTCTAGCAAATTTTAGATGATCTGCAAAAGCACCATTCCCTGTTTTAATATCCATGACCAACCCATCCAAACCTGCTGCCAATTTTTTGGATAGAATGGATGCGGTAATTAGGGGGACCGATTCCACTGTTGCGGTTACATCTCGGACAGCATAAATGACCTTATCTACTGGTGCAAGATTTTTAGTTTGCCCGATAATAGCACAACCCACAGTTTTCACTACATGGCGAAACAGTGTATTATCCGGCGCAGTATTATATCCCGGAATAGATTCCAATTTATCTAACGTGCCACCTGTATGTCCTAATCCACGACCAGAGATCATGGGATTAAATATACCACATGATGCCACAATGGGTGCCAGTATGAGGCTCACCTTGTCCCCTACGCCTCCAGTAGAATGTTTGTCAATCACCGGCCCGTTTAAATCCTGCCATTTTAATTTTTCCCCTGACTGCAACATTTGATCCGTGAGATGGAATGTCTCTTGAACCGACATGCCTTTAAACAAAACAGCCATAGAGAATGCAGCAATATGGCTTTCAGTGATGGTCAGATTGGAAATGCCATCAATGTAGTATTGAATTTCATCAGCACTTAGGGAAAGTCCGTCTCGCTTTTTTCGGATGATTTCCTGAGGGAGCATATTTAACCTATAATGATGTGGTTATATCAAAAGGCTCAACAAATGATTATTAAGCTTATTAAAATGCTGTTTCATATTTTAAAAGAAATTCCCCCAAAAGCGCATGGATGTCTTTGGCCGCTTTGGTTGCATTTTCCATGGTGTGATCATGACTTAATGCAACTTCATTCATTCCGGCAGCCATATTTGTAATGATGGAAACCGCTGAAATTTTTAGACCAAAGAATCGGGCAAGAATCACTTCCGGAACGGTGGACATCCCCACCGCATCCGCGCCTAAATGTTTAGCAGCTTTTATCTCTGAAGGTGTTTCAAAACTGGGGCCACAAAACCAAATATAAACACCTTCATGTAAGGTGATCCCTCTTTCATCTGCCGCATCTCGAAATTGCTGATTCAGCCCTGGATCATACACATTCACCATATCTACAAAGCGGGAAGAATCTGTTTCGCCAAATAAGGGGGAAACACCCGTAAAATTGATATGATCCGTTAATAGCATTATGCTTCCAGGCTGGATTTCCGGTACAAGACTTCCAGCAGCATTAGTTAATATAAGTGTTTCACACCCCAATTCTTTTAAGGTCTGAATCGGTGTTTTCATTACATCCGACTTCCCTTTTTCATAATAATGGGCACGCCCTTGCAATATGGCAACTTCTGTATTATGGATTGTACCTATTACCAATTTCCCCGCATGGCCATCTACGCCGGCATCTGGAAATTCGGGAAGGTCATTATAAGAAATAATGATTTGATTTTTAACACGATATGCGAATGAACCCAATCCAGATCCGAGGATAATGCCAACCTTTGGTTGAATTTTTGAATCTTTAGAACGGATGATTTTTGTGGCCGGTTTTACGGACATTATTTAAAATCCTACAGGATGCCAAGTGGTTTTAGTTTCTTGGGTTTTTAAAATATGGTATGGCCCTTGGGCTGTGTTTTTTCCCCAATCTGTATCGGAATATACAATGGCTCGTTTCACATTCAAGGCTGCATTGGTTTCCACCAGTTTGATTTTTTCTTTGTCGTTGCCACAATAAATAATGGCATTCACATCCATGTGAGATGAAAAATCATCCAACAGTTCTTCTCGGTTCCCCGTTAAGATATTCACGACACCGCCGGGGACATCCGATGTGTGTAGCACTTCTGCGAATGAACTGGAGCATAACGGGAACGATTCCGATGCTAAAATCACGATAGTATTCCCTCCAGCCATGACAGGTGCCACAATGGAGACAAGCCCTAAAATAGAAGATTCATCTGGAGCAATGACCGCTACCAGACCAGTAGATTCTGGTAGGGTGAAATTGAAATAAGGTAAGGATACGGGATTTACGCGACTGAATACTTGCTGGTATTTATCCGTCCAACCGGCATAATAAATAAGGCGATCAATCGATTGGTTAATTTCTTTTTCAGCCTGTTTTTTTATGCTGCCTTGTAATATAAGTTCGGCAATAAATCGGTCCCTTGCCCCTTCCAACATTTCACCGATCCGATAAATAATTTGTGATCGATTGTAGGCTGTTCTCTCAGACCAACCAATTAAAGCTTTCCGTGCAGCCACAACAGCATTCCGAAAATCTTTACGGGAACCACGACAAATATTTATTACGGTTTTATCTTTTGGGCTTTCCCATTTGATATACCGTCCTGATTCCGTCCTTGGGAATTTCCCATCTATATAAAGTTTGTATGTTTTTTTAATATGAATTCTTTTATTCATTTTCTTTCCGAGTTTTTTTTCTTAGTGGTACTTTGCATTTTTAACGGCTAATAATTAATCCAATTCCACATAGCCACGAAGACCTTCAACGCCACCTTCACTACCAATACCACTTTCCTTATATCCGCCAAAAGGTGCACCAGGATCGAATTTATTAAATGTATTAGCCCAAATCACACCGGCACGAATCTCTTTGGAAACCTTAAAAATCTTCGACCCTTTATTAGTCCATATGCCACCGGAAAGTCCATAAGGCGTATTGTTCGCTTTGGTGATGACCTCATCCACTGTCCTGAAAGTTTGGATCGCAAGTACTGGCCCAAAAATTTCTTCCTGCACAATTCGATTGGATTGGCTTACATCGGTGAAAATTGTAGGTGCAAACCAATATCCTTTGTCCGGAAGGTTGCAAGACGATTGATAAATCGTTCCTCCTTCATCCTTTCCCATATTCACAAACATTTTGATTTTATCAAGCTGTATTATCGAGTTGATGGCACCAATGTCAGTGTTCTTATCTAATGGATCACCAACAACCAAGGTATCCATACGTTTTCGTAGTTTCGAAATGATTTGGTCTGCTATACCTTCTTGAACATAAAGTCGGGAACCAGCACAGCACACATGTCCCTGATTGAAAAAAATTGAATTAATAATTCCTTCCACGGCTTGATCTACCGATGCATCTTCAAAAATAATGTTGGCCGCTTTACCTCCCAACTCCAAGGTGTATTTCTTTCCGGAACCAGCCACTGCTTTCATGATGTATTTTCCCACTTCAGTACTGCCAGTAAATGCAATCTTGTTAATATCAGAATGATTAACCAAAAATCGACCTGTTTCACCAGCGCCAGTAACTATGTTTATAACGCCTGGCGGTAATTCCGCTTCCTGAATGATTTCAGCTAATTTCATGGCGGTGAGAGGCGTTGTCTCAGCCGGTTTTAAAACCAATGTGTTTCCTGTAGCTAACGCCGGCGCTAATTTCCATGCCGCCATAAGTAAGGGGAAATTCCAAGGAATGATTTGACCTGCTACACCTAATGATTTTGGAGAACGCCCCGGAAATGCGTATTGCAATTTATCCGCCCAACCAGCATAATAAAAAAAGTGGGCAGCAGATAAAGGTACATCTACATCTCGGGATTCGCGGATTGGTTTTCCCCCATCCATGGATTCAATCACAGAAAATTCTCGAGCTCGTTCCTGAAGTAATCGCGCGATACGATAAATGTATTTCCCTCGTTCTTTTGACGCCATCTTGGACCATATTTTTTCATAAGCTGTCCGTGCAGATTTTACCGCTTTGTCCACATCAGCTTTAGTTGCTTCTGCGACTTTGGCAATCTTTCCCTCTGTGGCAGGATTTATGGAATCGAAATACTTCCCGCCTGTACTGGGAATGAATTCTCCATTGATAAAAAGATCGTATTGATCTTTCAATGTAATATGACCGGTGCTTTCCGGTGCTGGGCTGTATGCCCATGATTGTTTTTTATTCATATAGAATTCTTTAATCGATTGAAAAATAATCTTTTGATTGATATCGGTCTGTATTTTGTTTAATGATTTGCATAAGCACATCATTAGCTAAAGAACTGGCACCAAATCGGAACAGATCTGGTGATAACCAATCACCGCCCAATGTTTCTTTCACCATAACTAAATATTGAATCGCTTGTTTAGCAGTGCCAATCCCACCAGCTGGCTTCATGCCAATTTGCTTTCCTGTTTTTGTTTCAAAATCGCGAATGGCTTCCAACATGGTTAGAACCACTGGTGGTGTTGCGGCAGGAGAAACTTTTCCCGTAGATGTTTTAATAAAATCTGCACCTGCTTCCATAGCAATATCGCTGGCAAGACGCACATTATCCAGAGTGACCAATTCCCCCGTTTCCAATATAACCTTTAAATGTAATTCACCACAGGCTTCCTTCACTTGGGCAATTTCATCGAAGACATAAGTGTAATCACCTTGGAGAAACCGACTCCGGGAAATCACCATGTCGATCTCGTCAGCGCCTGCATCAACCACAGATTTCACTTCATGTAGCTTTGCTCCCAAGTCTATCATCCCGCTGGGGAAAGATGTGGCTACAGACGCAATGTTGATATCCGTCCCTGCCAGTGCTTTTTTGGCAATAGGTACCATGTTGGGATATACGCAAATAGCTGCCACATTCGGCAAACCAGGAAATTGATCATGAAGATGGGCGGCCTTATAACATAGTTGTTTCACCTTTCCGGAAGAATCTTTGCCCTCCAGTGTAGTAAGATCAATCATACCCAAAGTCAGATTTAATGCTTGAATCTTGGATTCTTTTTTGATGCTCCTTGAAAAAAGCCGCGTCACACGTTCCTGAGTATTAATCTGGTCGATGGAGTGAATATATAATTGGTTTTGTATACTCATAAGATTTTGTTCGTGTAGGGATATTTATAGTAACAATTCAACATTAAATACATCATCTTCAAAGACAATTTTGAATCTGGTGAACCATATTTTCGGCTTGTTCTTTATTTGGAGCTTCTGCATAGATACGCATGATAGGTTCTGTATTTGATTTCCGTAGATGAACCCATCGGTCAGTCCAAGTGAATTTTACCCCATCAAGGGTATTTATCTCGAAATTTTCAAAGATAGAAGAAACCTTTTTGATCAATTGATCCGGGTCAATCCCCTCTAAATTTACTTTTTCTTTCACTATTTCAAATTGTGGCAATGATTGATGAATTTCACTTAATGATCCACTCGATTGTGACATACGATTTAATATCATTGTAGCAGCAACCAATGAATCCCGGCCTAGATGTGCTTCCCGCAGAATTATGCCACCATTTCCTTCCCCACCTAATTTCGAACCTAGTTCGTTCATTTTGTTTACCACATTGATCTCGCCTACAGCAGAGCGAACCACCGAACTTCCTTTTGATTCTGCTAACTTATCCAATGCTAATGAAGTGGAAAGATTAGTAACAAATACTTCTTTTTCATCAACATCATTTAAATACCCATCCGCCGCAAGAACTAATGAATACTCTTCCCCAAGTGGCTCACCTTTTTCATTTACCACTGCTAGACGATCGGCATCAGGGTCGACAGCAAATCCACCATCTGCATTATTTTCCATCACGATTTTGCAGAGATTAGACAAATTCTCCGGTAGTGGTTCCGTTCCCCGCGTGAACTTTCCATTAGGCTCACAATTAAGTTTGATTACTTGACAACCTAATGATTCCAACATGGCCGGAAGGGCGTGTGCACCAGCGCCATTAACTGCATCAATTACTATGCGAAAATTCCGACATCGAATCCGGTTTAGATCAATACATTTTAAGCCAGCACAGGCAATCACATGTTTTTGGATGGCATTCCTCTCTGGCCAAACGATACCTTTTTCATTTGCATCTGAAAGATTGGTCTCAACATCAACCAATTCAAATAATCGATTACAATCTTCCTCAGAAAAAAATGTGCTGTTTTTTCCTACAAATTTTAGTCCATTCCATTCAATGGGGTTATGACTCGCAGTAACAATTAATCCGCCAACGGCCTCTGTCTTGTGAACCATAAATTGCACAGTTGGCGTTGGAACAATACCGCAATGCAGGACAGTCCGTCCCAATCGAGTTAATTGAGTAATTATTGCCTGAATAATATCTTCACCAGATGGACGGCTGTCTCGACCTGCTATAATCACACCTGCTGGCAACAATTTATGCAAAGCCTTAGCATAATGCAGAGCAATATCAGGCGTAAGATGGGAGAATGTGAGTCCGCGGACTCCGGATATACTGCGAATTAACATAAAAAATGATTTTTCTTTAAATTAACAATTGAAATTCGGACGAAAGGAATAATGTTCCAAAAGAAAAGCCCTACTTAAGCAGGGCTTTAAAATTATCCTGACGGTTATTACCGTCTTGTAGGTTTGGGCTTGCGCCTACGGTGCCGTATGGCGCGCGGATTGTTACGCAATGCTTCTATTCGCGCATTCCTAGCCATTCTCCGAACTGCTTTTTTCCTTGCTTCACGCTTGGCATCACTAGGCTTAACATAAAAGGATCTGGTTCGCACTTCTCTAAGAATTCCAGCACGCTCCCATTGCTTTTTAAAGCGGCGTAACGCCCGCTCTAATGATTCCTTTTCTCTTAACTTTACTTCAACCACTATTTTCACCTCCTTAAGGGCTACCTGTGGTCTTTGTTATTTTATTATTGTTCGTATAAAAACGCCGGCGATATTAACGGTTGCTCCTGATACAAACAAGATTTAAACCAAGGCTGAAAATTCCTCTATACTTAATGTTTCTGGCCGGCGAGTAAAATCGATTTTTTCTTTCACCTTTTCGGAGAATTCCCAACTCTTAAGAGAATTGTTTAGCATTTTACGCCTCTGGTTAAAGGCTGCGGTCACAATTTTTCTGAATTTAAAATAATGGTCATCTTCCACAAAGGGCTGATCTATTTTTCTGAAGTAAATTATGGCCGATTTTACTTTAGGCCGGGGAATAAATACTTCTGGAGAAATAGTAAAACAATAGTTTGTTTCCAAATAAGCTCCTGCTATTACGGTAAGCCGACCATATGCCTTAGTACCCACTGTAGCTGTTAATCGTTCTGCCATTTCTTTTTGCATCATTATGAAAGCATCGGTCCAGTAGTCCAGCTGTTTAATCAGCCAGAAAATAATTGGTGAAGTAATATTATAAGGAATATTGCCAATTATGCGTACAGGGTTGGATATTGGCAAGTCTACAATATTTTGTAATAGTATATCACCCTGGATTATTTTCAAATTATCAAGATCGGAACGATTCATTAAATGATCAATGAGTATGGGGTCAATTTCAACAGCTGCCATTTCTTTTACTTCCGGTAGTATTTTTTCTGTTAACACTCCTTCTCCAGGCCCAATTTCCAGTATAGAATCTCCAGGTTGTGGCAGTATGGTTCGTACAATTTTTCGTAAAATATTTTTATCTGTTAAAAAATTCTGTCCCCATTTTTTCCGGAATGGGTGTTGGGTTTTATCAATCATAACAAATTAAAAAAAGTTAGAATAATAGATATAATTTGTTCATAATATCATATAATAAGCTTGGTTGTTAGGATGGCAGATTGAAAAGCGTAGTTGCGTTTTCAGATGTTTTTATTGTGATAACATCCAAGGATACATTATGGATATCGGCCAGTTTTTCAGCCACAAATCTTGTTCTTCCTGGTTCATTAGGCTTTCCTCGGTATGGGACAGGACTCAAATAGGGACAATCTGTTTCAACAAGAATACGATCGAGGGGTAGTTCCTTTGCTACCTCAGGTAAATGGCTATTTTTAAAAGTCAGATTCCCTGCAAAAGAAATATAATATCCTATATCCAGAAAAGTTTTTGCTATTTCAAGATTACTGGAAAAACAATGGGCAACACCAATCACATCTGGAAAATCTAATAAAACTTTTAACACGTCTGTATCCGCATCCCGGTTGTGAAAAATAACCGGTTTTTTAATTAATTGGGCTAATCCCATCTGCTCGCGAAAAACACGGTTTTGAATTTCTGGTTCAGATATATTTCTATAATAATCCAACCCTATTTCTCCTACAGCTATCATTTTATCAGATTTCAGCAGGTTGAAGATTTGGTCAAGATAATCTTTTGATGTATCCTTTGCATCATGAGGATGAATTCCTGCCGATGCATAAATTTTTTTGTGCGTATTAGCTATTTCTAGACATTCCCTTGATTTTTGTACATTTGTTCCTACACAAATAAACCGGTCAACACCCAATTTTTCAGCATCATCTAGCACTCTTGAAAGATCTTTTTTTATCTCATCATAATAGAGATGGCAATGTGTATCAGTCAGCATATTCAAAATATTTTCATCTAATCTTCAATAATATAGAATAAAATATTAAGCCATTTTGGCCGGTTATTTAGCCCAGCAAGAAAAAGCCGGACACCAAACCACCACGCAATGAATAATAACACCAGCCAAAGAATATCAGCCATAATGCCAAATTGAATTATACAGGTTTATTCTCATCAAACGATTGAACTCTATTTTAATGCTATATTTTTATACGGGGAAATAGAGGGTGGTGATCCCTCAGGTGATTACCTGGTGTAAGGCCTCCCCATTGTAGCAACGCATCTGAAGCATTTAACGCATCAATTAAAACAGAAGTCCTTTTTGGCATCACAGGGGACAAAAGAACAGCGCTAATACGAAGTGCTTCTGCGGCAGTATATAAAATCCGTCCTGCAGATTCTTTATCTTCCTTTACCAGTTTCCATGGAGCATGTTTTTCCATATATTTATTTACACTACGGATATATTGCATAACATCTTCAATAGTTTCATTGATTTTCATTTCTTCAATTTTATTACCCAAATTACTGATTAAGATTAGTCCAGCATCTTTGATTTTATTTTCTGATTCATTTAAATCGCCCGGCTCAGGAATTTTACCATCATAATTCTTTTTAATTAGTGTCGATACACGACTTAAAAGATTACCAAAATCGTTTGCCAAGTCACTGTTATACCTTTTAATAAAAGACTCCATCGTGAAATTTGCATCCTGCCCTAGCACCATTTCTCTCATGAGATAATAACGAACCGGATCGACACCATAATCATCAATTAAATCCATGGGGTTGATTACATTCCCTTGGGATTTGCTCATTTTTGAATCAGCCATGAGCCACCAGCCATGGGCAAAAATAGACTTGGGTAAATCGATGCGGGCAGACATAAGAATGGTAGGCCAGTAAACAGTGTGTGTTGTTAAGATATCCTTTCCAATTAAATGATAAGAAGCAGGCCACCATTTGTTGAAAGAGCTCTCATTGGTTCCAAATCCTGGGGAAGTAATATAATTAATGAGTGCATCGAACCAGACATAGGTGACATAATGGGAATCAAAGGGTAATTCGATACCCCAATTCAACCGTGTTTTAGGTCTAGAAATACAGAGATCATTTAGTGGCTGACGTAAGAATCCTAAAATCTCATTTTTACGATGTTCCGGTTGAATGAATTTTGGATTTGCTTCAATATGATCAACGAGTGTTTGTTGATATTTGCTCATTTTGAAAAAATAATTTTTCTCTTTGAGTTTCTTAATATCTTGAAAATCACCACTTTCTGCTTCTTTATCAGTAATGAATCGTTCTTCTGAAACGGAGTATAAACCTTCATATTCTGCTTTATAAATATCACCATTATTCATAACAGTTTGTAGGATATTCCGTACGACTTCCTTATGGCGTATTTCTGTGGTTCGAATAAAATCATCATTGGAAATATGGAGTTTGGTCCATAGGTCTGTAAAACGCGGTACCATTTCATCACAATGCTGCTGGGTTTCAACCCCTCGCTCTGCTGCCGCCTGCTTCACTTTCTGTCCATGCTCATCAAGCCCTGTTAAAAAGAAAGTATCCCTATTCATATTGCGATAAAACCTAGCCAATACATCCGCCAAAATAGTTGTGTATGCGTGACCAATATGTGGTTTATCATTAACATAGTATATCGGGGTGGTAATGTAGAATGTATCTTTCATGACTGTAAGATTTTTTGAATATCCAACAGGAGATTCATTAAAATAAGTGGCATATAAAAATTTTTTGTCATAGTGTTACTGGTTTCTTCAAGACACAAAGCTATTACAAATAAATCAGCATGAGGATAATCAATTACAAAAGTATCCAGTCCAGGTTTTAATTCTGTTTTATGGAGAAGATCTGGCATATTTTTCCTAAGCCGGTAGGCACTGCGAAACCATAATGAAAATAACCTGAAATGAAATTTAAAGGATGCGAGGTCATGGTTGGCTAGTCTAGCATAGGTTTGGACAAAAGAACGCCAGCTATCAGTGCTATCACTGGTAATAGTTTGGACCAATTTATCTAATATTGCAATGAGTTCGGTATGCGACTGCTTCATCAAAAAACGAGCTTGATGAATATTCCCTGAACTAAGCCCGATCATCAAGGAAATATTCTGACTATTGGCACCGTTTTTAAGCAACCAGCCACGTACAAAATCGTTATCCAGCCTTGGGACACCCATATGCTGGCAACGGGAAAGAATTGTGGATAATAGAAGTTCTTTATGGTCCGTCACTAACAGTAAAGTTGTATTCTTAGGAGGTTCTTCTAAAATTTTTAATAGCGCATTTGCTGCTTCACCTTGCCCCGCTGACAAAAGGTGTGCATCAAAAAATAAAACCATTCTTCTGCCAACATTATCATCTTTTAGATACAAAGTTTTTCTGAGATCCCGAATTGAGCGAATTAAAATACGATTTGCTTTAGGAATCTGGATTTTATAAAAGGAGTCCAACGCTTTTTTTTTAATAGCATCTTCTGCAAATCCCAAGGAAATATTATCTAATTCTGTTTCTGCTTTTTTACTTGGAACAGGCAATGGGAACACAAGTTTTAATTTTTCATGCTGAAGCTGTTTCAACCGTTGGCAGGATGGACAACTATAGCAAGGTAAAATATCAGGCGCCTCACAATTCAAGTACTGAGAAAATGCCAATGCTAATGCTTCTTTACCACTCCCTGGAGGGCCAGTAAGTAGATAAGCGCTCCCTAATTGACCAGATGCGGCAATCGAGGCTAGCCGCT
>CEUZ01291448.1_pt1 | contig 11208 bp, 6 predicted proteins | sample 361511 | NCBI WGS metagenome assembly CEUZ01 (sample SAMEA2622822, study PRJEB7988) | marine metagenome | biome: marine biome (ENVO:00000447); feature: surface water layer (ENVO:00002042); material: "saline water (ENVO:00002010), including plankton (ENVO:xxxxxxxx)" | depth 5 m
AGGGCTAATCCTTTTGTTGCTCCTTATTCTGCATCCAAATTTGCGGTTGAAGCATTTTCAGATTCATTACGTCGTGAATTGTTAATTTATGGTGTGGATGTTATTTTAATCGAACCTGGTCCAATAAAAACAGCTATTTGGGAGAAAGTACCTGATATTGAAAATAATGAATTTATAGGGACTGATTATGAATCATCCCTTAAAATTTTTTATAATATGTTTATTAGAATGGGTAAAAAAGGATGGAGTGCAGATATAATTGGGAATTTGATAAAAAAGATAATTCAAAATCCAAAACCTAAAACAAGATATGTAGTTACCCCTAATAGATTTACTAATTTTACATTATCTGGTATTCTTTCAGATAGAATGATGGATAAAATTATTGGGAAAAATTTAGAATTATTAAAAAAACAATAGAAATCTTATGTAAAAATTCAGAGCCCTGATAAACAGGGCTCTGAATTAAGGAGGAGGTTGATCCAAATTAGTTGGTTGCAAGGAGGAGTTAACTATTATGATCAACCGCTATAAAAATATACGTATTAATAATAGTATAAGTTCTTAAATGAATTGTAAGAGATTGTAACTATTTAGATTGAATATATAATTAATTAAAATGCACGTTGAATAATAGTCCTAAGCCAAGCAATACTTACAAATGATGTTATAATGCAAGAAAGAAGTGTGCCGAACCAAGCATAATAGACAGGCTTTTCTAAGATAATTACAAAGTACCAAGCAAGTGATGCTGCAATTAGGACTACTCTTAAAAATGTAAGCACAAACATGGGTGTAGCATGCCCTAATCCCTGCATAATACGACTACTTGTCATTCCAATTGTAATAAAAGGGTATGCAAATGCCATAATCTTAAAATATAAAATAGTTAAATAAATAATTTGTGTATCATCGGTAAATACTGGTATAAAAAATTCTATTAAAAAAAAGAAAATTATACTAAATAATATTGAAATTATTATACCCCAACTAATACCATATTTTATAATTTCTTTTATTAAGTCAATGCGCTTAGCTCCATAAAACATTCCAACTATGGTTACTAGGGATGTAGCTATAGAAATAATAGGTAAGAAAAAAAAATGTTCAATTCTACCAGCTGTTTGATATGCAGCAACAGCATAGGAAGACCCTAAAATATTATTGAATAGCATTACACCCATTGACATGATGATCATACTGAAAGATGCAGGTAGTCCTAATTGCAAAATTTTGTATAAAATAGAACTATTGTAATTAAATGTCTTTAGATTAAAAGTTAGATATGTATTTTTTCTAATTATTATATAGTAAATAAAAATAAACATAACTACAATTTGGCTAATAATAGTTGCAAGTGCTGCCCCAGCAATTTGATAATAAAATATTAGTATAGGATCTAGGATAAGATTAATGAGAGTCCCAAATCCTAAAATTTTCATAGGGAATACAACTTCTCCTTCTCCGGATAAAATAGATCGAAAAAAAATAGACATTATCATAAATATGGAACCCCCTGCCATAATATAAAAATAATCTAATGCAACGATTATAGTTTCATCACTAGCTCCTTGAATTTTTAACAGATGATCTCCAAAATAGTATCCAATAGTTATAATAATAATACCAATAATTATTCCAAGTAGTATAGTATGTACTGCAGCATTGTCAGCATTTTCTTTATCTTTTGCTCCAATAAATTGGGCAATCACAGTAGTTGCTCCAGACCCTAAGCCAAATGTAATACCCATTATAATAAAAAAATATGGGAAGACATATCCTAGACTAGCAAGGGCCACTCCACCTATCATGCGCCCTACAAAGGCTGTATCTGCAATCATAAATATTGCTTGAACTGCCATCCCAAACATCATAGGTATTGATAGTTTCCAAAGTGCTTTCTTAGGAGCTTCTACGAATTCATCTAAACGACTTTCTTTAGTTGCCTTTTTCATTGATTAAGTATTTTTACGATGTATAAATTTATTTTGGTAAGCGTTTTAGATTTCTCTCATGAAAAAATATATCTTTAATTTTAGTATCTAATTCAATATTATTAAATTGAATTGTTGTAGAATGTTGTGTTTGACTATTTTTAACATATATTTTAGATAAAACATCATATCCTTTTATATGAATATAATTATATGTTTTTTCTTTTAGTAGAATGTCATTCTTGTCAAATGAATTTTCTTTTATTGGGAGTAGAGACGTAGTATCAATCCATGTAATATGTCGACTATATTGAGTAAAAATATTTTTATTAGGTATAGATTCTAACAAATGACACGGAATACTATCATAGATTTCTTGATTAAGAATTTTAAATGTATGCTCATTTAATTGTCTAGAGGATAAATCTTCATAACTCAGATCTGATCCCATAAAACTATCAGATCGTTTTGTAGCAGATATACGACGGATTTTTTTAAAAGCTGGTAACCAAATACGCATTTCATCATCTTTATTATCATGTTCTATTTTTAAAAATGAAATACCTTTATCATCTGGGGGGTCTATAAACCATATCATTTGTTTTGCTGCATTATTTTTTACAATTGAATATAATGTATAAGAACGAGTTTTTCCTTTTTTATTAGTAAGGTGCATTTCAAAATTCATTTTAGAATCTATAGGTGTTTTACGATTATCTATATGAAATGCTAGTTCGTATCCATTAAGTCCAAAACACCAACTAGATAATAATAATAAAAATATTTTTTTTATTATAAACATATTCTATCCTTTAAGTTTATGTTTATTTATTTCCATAATAGAGGCTAATATTGTAAGAGTCCCTAGTGAAGTAGATATCATCGCAAATATGATTAGGCTACCCATTTGTACAAGAGGGATAAGAGATGAAAAAATAAGCGCACCAAATCCCATATTGGAAAAAACATCTAATAAAATAGGATACCCAACATCATTTACAACCTTTGTGCTTATTTTATTTATGTCAGTATCATTATTTAAGTAGTGATTAAATTCAGAAATATAATGAATAGCAAAGTCTACCCCTACTCCAATAATAATGGATGTGAGCAAAGCTGTAAAATGGCTTAGATCAATTCCAAACCATCCCATAAGTCCAAAATTTAATATTACAGCAGAAGTGAGTGGTATAATTGAAAGTATTCCAAATTTCCAGGATCGAAAAAATATCCATGTGATACATAAAATTAAACCAATAGATACAAGAATACTAGTAATTGAAGATTGCACTACTAATGCTACAAAATCTTTTAAAAACATCATAAGTCCAGATACTTCTATATCGATATTAGAAATTTCTTTATCTAAAAATTTTTCAATTTTATTTGCTATTTGTATAACATCTGTTGTTGAAACAGAATGCATCATAGCTGTAATAATTCCTGTATTATATTCATAGTTTACTAATGATTCAAAGTCAGAAGGATCACCAGACATAGAATACATTGTAAATAGATTATTTATTTTTTTACGATTATCTGGTATAGTATTGTAATTGGGGTTGTTATCCATTATGGTTTTATGCATTTCTGCAACTATGTCAGCAATTGATAAAGTTGTATTTACTGTTGGGATAGTTTCAAGATAATTTTGAATTTTCACCATCTGATTTAAAGTCTGAGGATTTTTTATATCTTCATTAATTTTTATCATAAGATTCATGGATCCTGCCATCTCTTTATCTAAAAATAGAGTAGATTCTCTTATAATATTCCCAGGCTTAAATAGGTTGATTAGATTTACTTCTACATTAATAAATTGAATGCCAAACGAAGCAATGCATATAATTATGCCACCGCAAGTCAATATTATTTTAGGACGTTTTAATATATTGCGTCCTAATACATGTACTATTTTTTCTAAAAAACTTGGCTTAGATAATGCAGTTGTTTTAAAATTCCATTTTTTTAAATTGATTAACGCTGGCAATAAGGTGCAAGATAGTATCCATGCCCAAAGAATACCTAATCCAATAGCAATTCCATATCCGGTCATAGATGGAATGGGAGATGTAATCATTGTTAAAAAAGCACCAGCTGTTGTAATAGATGTTAGAAAAATTGGCAATGAAAGTTGATTCATAGTTGTAGAAAGAGCTTTTTTAGTATTATGATGGTTACGATTTTCTCTAAAAAAACGTGACATTATATGTACACCATCAGAGTTAGCTATTGTTAATAATACAAGAGGCATGGAACTATGAATGAAAGAAAAAAAGAATTTACTTGATCCTGTGAAATAATATATCCAACCCAAAAGACCAATCATAAATAACATCGACATGATGATGAGTAATAAAATCATACCTACAGCTGAAAAACATCGAAGATTAACTAATAGAATTAATGACATGATCATTAAACCTACTATTATTAATTGTTTTGAATCTGTTTTAATAAGTTCAGGTACTTTTCCTGCAATATAAGGTTGTCCCCCAAAATAAAATTCATTTGATTTTTCATATGGAGATGTTACTTCTCTAACAGCATTTACTAGGGATGGGAAGTCCTTAGATGTTTTTGGTCGAATAATTATATTAATATAATCTCCATTTTTACTTAGCATTTGAGAACGAATATTGGGATTGCTTTTTAAATATTTAGATAAAGACTGAACTTCTAACAGATTCATTTTTCTTTTTGGCATAAGATTTTTTATATCTAAAAACCCATCATTCATTTCCATGCGGTTTACATTGGAGAGAGAAAGTACTTCATCTACTTCTGGTATTGTTTCAAATTCTTTAGAGAGATCCCATAGCAGGCTAAGGTTTTTACTTGTTAATACATCTTTATTTTTTTCTCCAAATGCAACAAATAGAAAATCGGAATATTTAAACTCCTCAACAATTTCATCCCAAATGCGTCTAGAATCAATATCTTTTGGTAGCATATTCATTACATTATCATCAAATAAGATAAATTGTATACCTGATCCTATAATGATTGTAATTAAAAATGCAATCAAAATGGTACGTTTTGAATGTTTTATTGATTGATTTATAGACCAGTTCTTTAAAAGAGTATTCATTAAAATATAAATATATATAATAAGTACATCTTATAAATTAGCAAATTATTATTGCTTGAATTCATGAATATTATTTTTAATCTATATAATATTATTATATAGATATTTTAATAAACCTGTAAATTTTATTGTTGTACAACTATTAAATAGATTTAAAAATTACAAATATAAAAATTATGGAGACAAAAAATGTATAAATCTGTTGATGCTTTTATGCAGACAGTTATTGATAAAAATCCTGGGCAAAATGAATTTCATCAAGCTGTTGAAGAAGTTATAGAATCTATATGGGATTATTTAATTAGTAATCCTCACTATCAACATACAAAAATTTTAGATCGCATTGTAGAGCCAGAGAGAGTAATAATGTTTAGAGTCCCATGGCGTGACGATCAGGGAATAGTACAAGTAAATAGAGGTTATAGGGTAGAATTTAACTCTGCTATTGGTCCGTATAAGGGAGGGCTCAGATTTCACCCATCAGTCAGTTTAAGTATACTAAAATTCTTAGGTTTTGAACAAATTTTTAAAAATAGTTTAACTACTCTACCTATGGGTGGAGGGAAAGGTGGTTCTGATTTTGATCCTAAAGGGAAATCTGATAATGAAGTAATGAGTTTTTGTCAATCTTTTATGACAGAGCTTTCACGACATATTGGTCCTGCAACAGATGTCCCAGCTGGAGACATTGGTGTTGGGGGTAGAGAAATTGGATATTTATTTGGTCAATATAAGCGCATTAGGAATGAATTTACAGGGGTTTTAACAGGAAAAGGGATTAATTGGGGTGGAAGTTTGATAAGACCAGAGGCAACGGGTTATGGTTGCGTATATTTTGCTGAACAGATGCTTAAATCAAAAGGAGAATCTTTTAACGGAAAAGTTGTTGCAATTTCTGGTTCTGGGAATGTAGCACAATATGCAACAGAAAAAGTTATTGAATTAGGCGGTAAAGTAGTCACTTTAAGTGATTCTTCTGGTAGTATTTATGATGCAAAAGGTATTGATAATGAAAAACTTCAATGGATAATGGATCTTAAAAATAATAAACGTGGTAGAATAAAAGAATATGCAAATAATTTTGATGCGGAATATATAGAATCTAAACGTCCTTGGGGTGTTATTTGTGATGTTGCACTTCCATGTGCTACTCAAAATGAGATTAATAAAAATGATGCAGAAACACTCATCAAAAATGGATGTATATGTATTGCAGAAGGTGCTAATATGCCATCTGATCCGGAAGCTGTAGATATTTATTTAAAAAATAAAATATTATATGGACCGGGTAAGGCTGCTAATGCTGGTGGTGTAGCAGTTTCTGGTTTAGAAATGAGTCAGAATGCAACTAGTATTCATTGGAGCAGAGAAGAAGTAGATAGTCGCCTTCGAACTATCATGGATAGTATTCATACTGCATGTAAAAATCATGGTAAAGAAGGTGATTTTATAAATTATGTTAGAGGTGCAAATATCGCTGGTTTTATTAAAGTTGCAGATGCAATGTTAGACCAGGGAGTAGTATAAAAATGAAAATAAAGGATTTGGCACTGCAATTTTAATATAGAAATTAAGTTTAATGCATAAAAGATTTCATAAGCTATTAATTTTATTTTATAATATTATAGAAAAATTAAAAATTCCAAATCTCAAAAGACGTGGATTTAACATTCCTTGGCATCAATTTACAAGAAGAGAAAAAACAGCTCTAAATGTATTAAGTAATTATAATGATAATATTCATTCTTTATTAAATATTGGATTTCATAATTGGGAAGATAAAAGAAATCATTGGTGGATAAAAATTTGTAATAAAAATAATATTAATTGGGTAATCTTGGAAATTTTTAAAAATAATATAATTCAAGCAATTAATAAAGGATGCCCAAAAAATAATATATTTGAAGGGAATATATTAGAGCCTCAAACATATAAAAATTTTGATTGCATTTTATTCTGGCATGGACCTGAACATATAGAAAAAAAGACTTTTATAAATAAATTACCTAATATTGAAAAAAAAGCTAATAAAATAATTATTTTTGGCATGCCGGATGGCGAAGAAATACAAGGAGCTATTTATGGAAATAAATTTGAAGAGCATATTTCTTCATGGGATGTTAAAGACTGGGAAGAATTAGGTTATAAAACTATAGTTGTAAATGATAGGACACCAGGACATATAACAGCATATAAAATATTTAATTAAATTGTATAGTTTAACTTTTTTATAATTATACTAAATAAAGCGGTAGTTTTTTTCAAGAGTATAAATCAACAGTAATTTTTTATTATGTTTACTACTTCAGTATTATCTGAAAACTTACCTCCCTTAGCCGAACGAGTTCGACCGCAAATTATTAGTGATTTTATTGGACAGGAAAAATTATTACATCCAACAAGTTTATTAATTAAATCCATAAAAAAAAATAATCCGTTTTCCATAATATTTTGGGGTCCACCAGGAACAGGTAAAACTACATTATCACGGATTCTATCCTATGAATTTGATACAGATTTCTATGAAATATCAGCTGTTTCTGGTAGTGTGAAAAATGTTAGAGAAGTATTAGAAAAGGCAAAGAAAAATTTTCCAATAGGAAAACGTAGTATTTTGTTTATTGATGAAATTCATCGTTTTTCTAAAGCACAACAAGCTTCCCTTCTACATGGAGTAGAAGATGGATCTATTACACTTATTGGGGCTACAACAGAAAATCCATCATTTGAACTGATAAAACCGCTACTTTCACGTTGTCAAGTTTTGCAGATGAATTATTTAAATAATAAAGATTTAATTAATGTATTAAAGAGAGCATTAAACAAAGATATTATATGTTCTGCTAAAAATATAAATATGAGTAAAGAAGCTATTTCTTTAATAGTTAAATCTTGTAGTGGTGATGCGCGCAAAATGTTAAATACATTAGAATTATCCATATCTATGATGGATAAAAATATATCAAAAATCACATTAGATAATGTGAAGAATGCTCTTCAAAAAAAACATATTCTTTATGATAAAAAAGGAGATTTTCATTATGATGTAATTTCTGCATTTATTAAGTCTATTAGGGGTTCAGATCCTGATGCAGCTATATATTGGTTGGCAATTATGTTAGAAGGAGGCGAAACACCAGAATTTATTGCTCGTAGACTTTTAATTTTGGCGTCAGAAGATGTAGGGAATGCAGAACCATATGCATTACAATTAGCTACAGCAGCTTTTGATGCAGTGCATAAAATTGGAATGCCGGAAAGTCGCATTATACTTTCTCAGATAACAATATATTTGGCCTCTGTACCCAAAAGTAATTCAGCATATTTAGCAATAGATTCAGCTATAAAGTTTATAAATGAAAAAGGGACAGAACCTGTCCCAATTCATTTAAGGAATGCACCCACAAAACTAATGCAAGAAATGGAGTTTGGTAAAGACTATAAATATGCACATAACTATAAAAATCATTTCATTAAGCAAAATTATTTTCCAGAAAATTTTAAAAAAGAGGTTGTATTTTATACTCCGACTAATGAAGGTAGAGAAAAGTTTTTGAAAGAACGCTTAGAAAAAAAATGGAAAAAACGATACAAATAAAGTATAATATTTTTATAACAATTTTATTTATAAGCTTTTTTTCTGGACAAGAAAAATGGAATTACTCTGCAAAACAAATGAACCAAATCAAAGGTGATGGAATAACGACTTGGGAGTTAACCGATAATGTAAAATTTGTCAAAAAAGACCAATTGATCTTAACTGATAATGCTATTCAGCATGTAGAAGATGGTATATTGTATATGAATGGTAATATAATAATGATTCAAGGTGCAGACACATTGACATGTGACTCTATGATATATTGGTCAAAGCTTGATTCAGGCTATGCAATGGGAAATGTACTTTATATACAACCCAAAGATGGTAGATATTTAGAAACAGATCTATTTGATTATTGGAAGACTAATGGGTATAGAGGGTCTTCTTTTATAGCTCAAGGTTCAACAAAAATTGTAGAATCTGATCGTATAATTACTGCTAATAAAATTAATTATAATGATGAAAAGCAAATAATGAGTTTAGCTGATAATGCATTTATAAGAAATAACAATCGTGGAATATTAGGGGATAAAATTACTATTCAATATTTAGATTCATTAATAAATCGAATAGATGTTAATGAAAAGGCATCATCATATAATGATTTAAAAATAAAGATAAATAAAACAAGCCCATATCATGCATTTAGAGATGAGATGTCTAGCAAAAAAATGGTTGTATATTTTAAACAAAATAATATTGACCAATTGCAACTTATTAATATGGCGCAAACTTATTACCATGTTATTAATGACAGTTTATTAGAAGGAGCAAATACAGTATCAGGAGATTCAATACAAATTGATTTTTCAAATGGTGAAATAGATAGAATTCAAGTTAATGGTGGTGCGTTAGGTGACTTTAGACCCGAACGCGCTAATTCAAATGTTGATACAACTATATATTATGCTGCAGAACATATTGATTATCAAATTCAAAATAAAAAATCTTTTTTGTTAAAATCTGCTTCAGTGGAATATCAAAATACAAAACTTGATGCTGGGAAAATTATAGTTGATTGGGAAACTAATATTTTAGATGCGATAAAAATAGATAAAGAGTACCCAACCGTAACGGCTTTTGGTAAAGAACCCATGCAAGGTGAGAGTATGATATTTGATATGATTAAAAAACATGGTAGAATTACTAAAGGAAAAACATCTTTAGATGATAGCTTTTATCATGGAGATGAGGTGTTTCGGGATGATCCTGATATTTTTCATTTACAAACCAGTAAGTATACTTCCTGTGAATTAGATCATCCTCATTTTTATTTAGGTAGTAAAAAGATGAAAATGATTCCAGAAGATAAGGTAATAGCAAAACCGCTTTTGCTATATATTCTTGATTTCCCTGTTTTTTACTTTCCTATGGCAATATTTCCTAATTCAAAAAGTAATAGACATAGTGGTTGGATAATGCCATCGTTTGAATCTTATGAAAGTATTGGAACAGGGTTTAGAAATTTAGGTTATTACTGGGCGCCAAACAATTATATGGATGCAAAAACAACAATGAATTTTTTTGACAAGAAAGGATTGCAAACAAATTATAAAATAAGATATAAAAAAATTGATGGCAAAAGGGCATTTAATCATAATTATAATGGATCAGTTACTGGTACATATGAAAAACATATTTCAACAAATGAAATTATGGATTTAACAAATTATGATAAAACAACAGATAATTTTAGTTTTATATTGAATCATAATCAGATTTTTGATCCAAATCAGAGCTTCCATTTGTATCATGAATTTATTTCTAGAAAGGATGTATATCAAAATGCCCAGGAAGTCGATGAAGAAGATCGTTTGCGTCAAAACATAGGTACTTCATTAGATTATAGAAATAATTTTAACAACGGTTCATTTAGTATAGGTTATAAATTAGATCGTGATCTTCGTATTGAAAATTCTCCATCAATTGAAGAAACTTTATATCAATCTTCTACGGGACCTAATATAGCCTTAAATATAGATGTTCCAAGTCAAATATTTGGTTCTGGTGATAGTTGGAATAATTCACTATATGGAAATTATAGCATGTATATAGGTAATGGTAGAGAAGCTCATTATATAAAACAAGATACAACAAGTGATATAAATGAGATTATAACAAGGCATGAATATAAAACTCCTAGTATTTCTCATACATCTACAATAGGTATGTCAACAAACATTTTAGGAGCAATAAATATTATACCATCTATAAGTCTATCAGAACTTTGGGTTTGGAAATATAGCTATGAAGAAGAGTTTGCAGATACTTCTTTAATCATAGAAAAACAAGGGTTTAGGAGGCGTTTAACAGGAAGTGCTACAATAGATTTAAACACGAGTATTTATGGTTTATTCCCAATAAAAATAGGGAAAATAAATGCTATACGTCATGTTATAACACCAGAAATAAGTTTTTCTTATACACCTGATTTTTCAAAATCAAACTTTGATTATTTTCAACAAGATACTAAAAGTGGAGATTTGGTAGATTATTTTCAGGATTATAGTACTACCCCCAAAAATGAAATAAGACGCTATACATTATCCTTACATAATGTATTTCAGATAAAAATAAAAGAA
>CEUZ01048921.1_pt1 | contig 11204 bp, 13 predicted proteins | sample 361511 | NCBI WGS metagenome assembly CEUZ01 (sample SAMEA2622822, study PRJEB7988) | marine metagenome | biome: marine biome (ENVO:00000447); feature: surface water layer (ENVO:00002042); material: "saline water (ENVO:00002010), including plankton (ENVO:xxxxxxxx)" | depth 5 m
GCTACTTGAAGACATTTAAGTCATATGCTAACTAATTCCAAATTTATATAATCTTCAATTATATTAAGGAGATAAAATTGAGCCTTACAAAAATTTTTTCAGATACATCTGCAGGCAGATATTCTTTAGCGCTTTATGAATTAGCTGAGGAGTCTAAAGTGATTGAAGAAGTTGAGGGTCACTCGATTGCTATTATTAAATTAATTTCAGAAAGTGAAGACTTTAATTCTTTAATTAAAGATCCAACTAATAGCCAAAAAGATCAACTTTTGGTATTATCAAAAATATCTCAAAAATATAATTTAAATAATTTACTTATAAAATTTTTAAGTTTTTTAATTTCAAAGAGAAGATTTTTTTATCTCGAAAAAATACTAAATAATTTTGTCAATACTTGCTCAATAAAAAGAGGTGAAGTTAAAGCTGAATTAATCTCAGCTAAAAAACTCTCAGATAATGAAATTAATGATATAAAAGAAAATTTAGCAAAAAATTTTAGTTCAAAAATAAAATTAAAATACAAACATGATGTGAGTTTAATTGGAGGTTTAACTGTACAAATTGGCAGCGTGATGGTAGATACTTCTATCAAAAATAAATTACAACAGATCGAAAACAGAATGATTGAGGCTTAAATGGAAATAAATCCTTCCGAAGTAACTAAAATATTAAAAGAACAAATAAAAAAATTTGGAGATAAAGCCGAAGTAACAGAAGTCGGTCAAGTTTTATCGGTAGGCGATGGTATTGCCAGAATTTATGGATTGGACAATGTCCAAGCTGGAGAAATGGTAGAATTTTCTGATGGATCTAAGGGTATGGCTCTAAATTTAGAAAGCGATAATGTCGGTGTGGTAATTTTTGGAGATGATAGAGCTGTTAAAGAGGGAGATACAGTAAAAAGAACAGGTGCAATTGTTGATACACCAGTAGGAAAAGAATTGCTTGGAAGAGTTGTTGACGGATTAGGAAACCCTATAGATGGAAAAGGTGAGCTAGACAAAGGAGTAAAAAGATCAAGAGTAGAAGTAAAAGCTCCTGGAATAATTCCTAGAAAGTCAGTTAGTGAGCCAATGCAATCAGGACTTAAGTCTGTAGATAGTTTAGTCCCAATTGGTAGAGGACAAAGAGAATTAATTATCGGAGATAGACAAACAGGAAAAACAGCAGTTGCAATAGATACAATTATTAATCAAAAAAAAATTAATGAGTCTAATGATGAAAAGTTAAAATTGTATTGTATTTACGTAGCAATTGGACAAAAAAGATCTACCGTTAGACAAATTGAAAAAACTTTAGAAGAAGCGGGTGCTATGGAGTATACCACAATAGTTGCTGCTACCGCTTCTGATGCAGCGCCACTTCAATTTTTAGCACCCTATACTGGTTGTGCAATGGGAGAATATTTTAGAGATAATGGAATGCATGCACTAATAATTTATGATGACCTCTCTAAACAAGCTGTAGCCTATAGGCAGATGTCTTTATTATTGAGAAGACCACCTGGAAGAGAGGCTTATCCAGGTGACGTATTTTATTTACACAGTAGATTGCTTGAAAGGGCAGCTAAACTTAGTGATGAGCATGGCGGAGGTTCGCTCACAGCACTTCCAATAATTGAAACTCAAGGAGGAGACGTTTCTGCATTTATTCCTACTAATGTTATTTCAATAACAGATGGACAAATATTCCTTGAAACAAATTTGTTTAATCAAGGAATTAGACCTGCAATAAATGTGGGGTTATCAGTATCAAGAGTTGGATCCTCAGCACAAACAAAAGCAATGAAGAAAGTTTCTGGATCTATGAAACTTGAATTAGCACAATATAGAGAGATGGCAGCATTTGCACAATTTGGTTCTGACCTAGATGCTTCTACTCAGAAACTCTTAAATAGGGGCTCAAAGTTAACAGAGCTTTTAAAGCAAAAACAGTATTCACCCATGACAGTTGCCGAACAAGTAATTTCAGTTTTCTGTGGAGTTAGAGGATATTTAGATGATGTTGAACTTAAAAATATTGCAGAGTTTGAGAATAAAATTATTCAAAAATGTAAAACTGAAAAACCTGAAATCATAGATTCTATTACAAGCTCAGGAAAACTTGAGGAAGATTCTGAAAAAATATTAATAGAAACTATTAAAAGCTTAAAACAAAGCAACAAATCATAGAAAATGGCAAGTTTAGACGATTTAAAAAAAAGGATATCGAGTGTTAAGTCTACTCAAAAAATTACCAAAGCAATGAAAATGGTTGCAGCAGCAAAACTTAGAAAAGCACAAGAGAACGCTGAAAAAGGAAGACCATATTCTGAAAAAATGAATAATATTATTTTTAATTTATCTAATGGAATCTCAGATAAAGAAAATGCCCCCAAGTTACTCAAAGGAACTGGAGAGGAAAAAATACACCTATGTATAGTTCTTACCTCTGATAGGGGCCTTTGTGGCGGATTTAACTCCAATATAATTAAAAAAGCTAAATTATATTTTCAAAAAATATTAAATGACGATAAGACTTTAAAAATCATAACTGTAGGCTCCAAAGGTTATGATCAATTGAAGAGACTTTATAAAAATAATATAATAGAAAAAATTTCATTTAAAGAGTCAAAAAATATTAATTATTTTGATGCAAACAAAGTTGGAAAAATAATAATTGATAGATTTGAAAAAAATGAATTTGATGTATGTACTATTTTTTATAATCAATTTAAAAATGTAATTACTCAAATACCTCAAGAGCAACAAATAATTCCTTTAAAAACATCTGATAATAAAAAACAAGAGTCTTTATCTGATAATATTTACGAATTTGAACCAGAAGAAGATGAGATATTAAGTAATTTATTACCAAAAAATATTTCTACTCAGATTTTTAAAGCAATGTTAGAAAATTCAGCTAGTGAACAAGGATCTAGAATGACTGCAATGGACAATGCTACACGAAATGCTGGAGAAATGGTTGATAAACTTACAATTCAGTACAATAGAAGTCGTCAAGCCGCAATTACTAAAGAACTTATAGAAATTATATCAGGAGCAGAAAGTTTATAAATATGAAAAAAGGAAAAATTACACAAGTTATTGGAGCAGTAGTGGATGTAAAATTTGATGGAGAATTACCAGAAATTCTCACAGCACTTGAATGTAAAAATGGAGAAAACAGATTAGTTTTAGAAGTTGCTCAGCATTTAGGAGAGTCAAGTGTTAGAACTATTGCCATGGATGCTACAGAAGGTTTAAAAAGAGGTGACGATGTAATGGATACTGGCGCACCTATAAAAGTTCCTGTCGGACCTGAAACATTAGGAAGAATTGTAAATGTAGTTGGTGAACCAATTGATGAAAAAGGTCAAGTTAAAACAAAGGAAAATTGGCCTATACATAGAGCAGCACCTGAATTTAATGATCAATCAACTGAAACAGAAATTTTAGTTACTGGTATTAAGGTAATTGATTTACTAGCACCATATGCTAAAGGTGGTAAAATAGGCTTATTTGGTGGAGCTGGAGTAGGAAAAACAGTTATCATTATGGAGCTGATTAACAACATTGCGAAGGCACACGGTGGATTTTCAGTTTTTGCTGGCGTTGGTGAAAGAACAAGAGAAGGAAACGATCTTTATCATGAAATGATAGAGTCCGGTGTAATAAAACCTGAAGGACCTGGATCAAAAGCAGCACTAGTTTACGGACAAATGAATGAACCACCAGGAGCTAGAGCTAGAGTTGCTTTAACTGGATTAACTGTTGCTGAATATTTTAGGGATCAAGAAGGTCAAGATGTATTATTTTTTGTGGATAACATTTTTAGATTTACCCAAGCTGGATCTGAAGTTTCTGCTTTACTAGGTAGAATTCCTTCTGCAGTAGGATACCAACCTACTTTAGCAACTGACATGGGAAATTTGCAAGAAAGAATTACAACAACTAATAAAGGATCGATTACATCTGTACAAGCTATCTATGTACCTGCAGATGATTTAACCGACCCTGCTCCAGCAACATCTTTTTCACATCTAGATGCAACAACAGTTTTATCTAGACAAATTGCGGAACTTGGTATTTACCCAGCTGTTGATCCACTAGACTCAACATCAAGAATTTTAGATCCAAGAATTGTTGGTGATGAACATTATAGAGTAGCAAGAGAAGTACAAAAAATTCTTCAAACGTATAAATCTCTACAAGATATTATTGCAATATTAGGAATGGATGAATTATCAGAAGAGGATAAATTAACTGTTGCAAGAGCTAGAAAAATTCAAAGATTTTTATCTCAACCATTTTTTGTTGCTGAAGTTTTTACTGGATCTCCTGGAAAATTAGTAGATTTAGAGTCTACAATAAAAAGTTTTGACGCAATCTGTAAAGGTGAATACGACCATCTACCTGAAGCTGCTTTCTATATGGTAGGAACTATAGAAGAGGCTATAGAAAAAGCTGAAAAAATGGCCAAGGAAGCTGCAGCTTAATGAGTGAAGAATATAAAATTGAGATAGTAAATCCAGAAAAGTCTTTTTTACAACGAGAAGATGTAATTGAAGTTGTAATACCAGCATTTGAAGGAGAAATGGGAATATTAAAAGATCATATACCGCTTATTTCTTTCTTAAAGCCAGGGATTGTTAAAGTTAATTTAAAGTCAGGTGAGGAAAATTATTATGTTGAAGACGGAATAGTTGAATTTAAAGATAATAATTTGTCTATTTTAACAAGTTCAATTTTTAGTTTGTCTGATTTAGATAAAAGTAAAATTGATCAACTTCTTCAAGAAGCTGAAAAAGATAGTAATCAGGAAAAAATTGATGATCAAAAAAGATATTTAATTGATCAAAAAATTAATGTTTTGAAATCACTTTCATTAAACTAATTTATTATATTTTTTACTTTTTTTTTAATTATTTCATAAACATCTAATTTAAATTTAACTACAACATCAGTGATTTTGTCTAACTCAATCCACTTATATTCTAAGAATTCTGGATGATTTGTTCTTAAATTTATTTCGCTTTCTTTTCCATTAAATCTCATGAGAAACCATTTTTGTATTTGTCCTTTATATTTTCCCTTCCAAATAATCCCTAAAAGATTTTTAGGCAATTCATAAGTAGTAGTCTCATCAATTTCTTGAATTAATTCTACGCTTTCAATACTTGTTTCTTCTTTAAGCTCCCTCAAAGCTGCGGTTAAAAAATCTTCGTTATTATCTACACCACCTTGAGGCATTTGCCAAAAATTTTTAGGATTATCAATTCTTTTAGCAACAAAAACTTTGTTATCTCTATTGAGCAATATGATTCCTACCCCACTCCTTAGTGGTAAATTTTTGTATCGCTCCTCCATATAACTATCTAACCATTAATAAGTTTTAGTGCAAATTTTAGTTGATTGTCAGTTTCTGTATTAATTCTGAATTTATCATTTTCTTCCTCAACTACTATATCTGGAACAACTCCAACTTCAGAAATAGATTTTCCCGAGGGTAAATAATATTTTGATACTGTTAATCTGATTGCTCCTTTATTATTTAAAGGAATAATTGATTGTACAGAACCCTTTCCATAAGTATTTTCTCCGATTAGAATTGCTCTTTTATGATCTTTTAACGCACCAGCTACAATTTCCGAAGCTGAGGCTGATCCATAATTAATTAAAACAATAAGAGTGCCTCCATTTATAATATCTCCTTTTTTAGCAAACCATTTTCTATTTTCATTACTCTTTCTACTTTTTGTTGAAACAATTTCACCATTGTCTAAAAAAAAATCCGTAATTTTAATTGCCTGAGATAAAAGTCCACCAGGGTTATTTCTCATATCAAGAATAAAATATTTAACTTTATTGTCATTTTTCAATTTATTTATTTTTTCTTTTACTTGTTTACTGCTATTTTCATTAAATGAAGTTAATCTCAAATAACCAATATTATCATCAAATAATTTTGATTTAACTGACGCAACTTTAATAATTTCTCTCGTAATATTGAAGATGAATGATTTTTTAATTCCAATTCTTCTAACTGTAATTTTAATCTCAGAACCTACAGGACCTCTCATTAGATCTACAGCTTCAGTTAAAGATTTTCCTTGGACTTGAATATCATTAATTTTTACAATGTAGTCTCCTGCTTTTACCCCTGCTTTATAAGCTGGAGAATTATCAATTGGCGAAATTACTTTTACAACACCTGCTTCCATTCCTACTTCGATACCTAAACCACCAAACTCACCACTTGTTTCTGTTTGCATTTCCTTTAATATTTCTGGAGACATATATGAAGAATATGGATCCAATGATTGTAGCACACCATTAATAGCTGAATCCATAACATCGCTTTGGTTAACATCCTCTACATATTCTTTATTAATTTTATCCAAAACTTCACTGAATAAATCAATTTTATTATAAATGTTTTCATCACTTGAAAAAGCAGAGGTTCTAATTAAACTTAAAATTGTAAGAGTGAAAATTAGATAAAATTTAAATTTGTTTTTCATATCATAATTTTTTCTTTGGGTATTAGTTCTGACCACATTTTTTCTAATTCATAAAATTTTCTTTTTTCTGGATTAAAAATATGAACTATTAAATCAATTCCATCTACTAATTTCCAATCTTTACTATCTTTACCCTCTATTTTGCAATTAAATATTCCATTTTTAACAAATTGATCAAAAACTTGCTCAGAAAGTGCCTGTATATGTCTAGATGAAGTGCCGCTGGCAATTATCATATAATCAGCAATTGTAGATTTTCCTTCAAGATCTATTGTTACTATGTCTAAGGCTTTATTAGAATCTAAAGTTTCAAGGATTATTGATTTGAGGTTGGAAATTTTATCCATTAATTAGATTGAGATTACCAAATTTTTCTTATTTTAGAAGAAGAAATATTTATTTTTTTAAAATTAATATAATCTAATCCTCTTTTTCCAAATTTTTTATATGCGATTGATTTTAAAGATTTTGACTTATATTTATTTCTATCAAAAACTAAAATACTACAATTTTGTAAAATTTTTTGCCACTTATGCCACTTATGAAGATTTATAAGATTATCAGCACCCATAATAAAAAAAATATCTTGATTTTTGTTTTTATTTTTTAAATAATTTATTAAATCAATAGTCTTATTTGATCGCACTCTATCTTCTAAATATTTTACTTTTATAAATTGATTTTTTCTAATTATTTTTTTTGAGAGTTGGATCCTTTTTTTTAAAGAAAATAAACTTTTATTTTTAAAAGGATTTTTTTTGGTAATTAACCAAATTATACTATTTAATTTATATCTTTTTTTTGCTTCTAGACAAATTTTTAAATGCCCTTTATGAGGAGGATCAAAAGTTCCACCCAATAAACCAATTTTTTTTTTAATTTTTTTTTCCAATTTATTTTCTAATTTGACCAGATCCATATACTTCGTATTTGTAACTTACCAATTGATTTAATCCTACAGGACCTCTTGGAGGTAATTTGTTAGTTGATATTCCTACTTCTCCACCAAATCCAAATTCTCCACCATCTGCAAATTGTGTTGAAGTATTGTGCATAGCTATAGAACTTTTTACATTTTTCAAAAAGTATATTGCAGATTTCTTGTTTTTTGTAATAATTGCGTCTGTATGCATTGTACCATATTTATTAATATGAATAACTGCATCTCCTAAATTTTTAACAGATTTTACTGAAACCTTTGATGATAAATATTCAGTAGACCAATTATTTTCTTTTGCAATTTTAGAAAAGCCTTTAAATACTTTCTTTATTTTTTTATCAGCGTATACAATACAGCCGTTAGAAATCAGTTTTTTTAAAATAGGATTTACAAATTTTTTTAATTTTTTTTCATGAATTAAAATTGTTTCTGTTGCACCGCATATACTTGTATTTCTAAGTTTAGCATTGTGAACTATTTTTATGGCTGAATTTAAATTTGCCTCTTTATCGATGTAGGTATGACAAATTCCTTCAAGATGCCCGATTATTGGTACTGAAGAAAGGTTTTGAACTTTTTTTACTAGATTTTTTCCACCTCTAGGAATTATTAGATCTATATATTTTTCCATTTTTGATAACAGAGTATCTACCAATTTTCTATTTCTACTACCAATAATCTGAACATAATTTGGATCAACTTTGTTATCTTTAAGTGCTTTACGAAATAAATTAGCAAGAATCTTATTAGTGAAATATGCCTCTGATCCTCCTCTTAAAATTACAGAATTTCCTGATTTAAAACATAAACTAGATACATCCGAAGTAACGTTTGGCCTACTCTCATAAATAATACCTATAACACCAAGTGGAATAGTAACTTTTTTGATTTTTAAACCATTAGGTCTTATAGATTGAGATAATGTTACATCAACAGGATCTTTCAATTTTCTAATAATTTTTATTGATTTAATTATTTGATTAATTTTATTAATATCTAAAATTAATCTTTTAAGTAAGTTTTCTTTTAAACCTTTTTTCTTAGCAAATTTAATATCTTTTTTATTTTGATTAACTATTTTAAACTTATTTTTATTAATTAAGTAAGCAAATTTATCTAAAACCTTATTTTTGATTTTAGTATCTATTTTTTTTTCAAATGCTTTTTTAGCATTTATACCAACATTTTTTAAATAATTATTCATCTATATTTCAACCATATCATCTTTATGAACTACTTCAGATTTAGTAACGTATCCTAATAGCTCATTTATTCTATTTGAATGTTGGCCCTTAATTTTAGATATTTCTTCTGAATTAAAAGAGCTAAGACCTCTAGCAAATTCATTCATATTTTTATCAGTAATTTTAATATGATCTCCTTTATTAAATTTCCCTTCAATATTTATAATTCCTGCAGCTAGTAAACTTTTTCCTTTTTTTAGGGCATTTATTGCTCCATCATCAATAATTAATTTTCCTTTTGGAGCAATAGATCCAATTATCCATTTTTTTCTTGCATCTAACTTGGAAATTTTAGGCAAGAACCATGTGCAATTATTTTTTTTATAAATATTACTAATTGGTCTATCAGATAAACCATTTGCAATAGCCATATAGCAGCCTGACAACTGGCAAACTTTGGCTGCATCAATTTTAGTTTTCATTCCTCCTGTTCCATAAATTCCTGTACTTTTACTTGCTACATTCTCAATGTTTTTATCTATATTTTTTATTTCTTTAATCAATCTTCCCTCTTTATATAATTTTGGGTTTTTTGTGTACAAACCATCTACATCGGATAATAAAAGTAAGCAGTCAGCACTTGAAATTTGAGCAACCCTAGATGCTAGTCTATCATTATCACCATATTTTATTTCGCTAGTTGCAATACTGTCATTTTCATTAACAATTGGCACAAATCCTAATTCAAATAAATTATCAAGAGTTCTTTTTGCATTAATGGCCCTTCTTCGTTGTTCAGTATCTTCAAGAGTAATTAGTATTTGAGATAAATTGATTTTTTTTGAATTAAATTTTTTTTTAAATAAGTTCATTAACTCTATTTGACCTATAGATGCAACTGCCTGACTCTTGTCTAATTTTAAATTTTTTTTATTTAAACCTAATTTTTTACATCCAAGAGCAATTGCTCCAGAACTAACTATTACTATATTTTTTTTTTCATTTTTTAATTTTTTAATATCTTTTATAAATTCAGATAACCATTTTTTCCGTAAAATACCCTTATCATTGATTATTAAGGAAGAGCCTATTTTTATTACAATTGTTTTAGAATTTTTAAGATACATATTTAATTAATTTAGTTTTTATATCTACAACTGATTTTTTATCTATTGTTGAAAGTGTTAAAATATTTTTTTTAATTTTTTTTTTTACATTTTCTTTTAAATTTTTTAATTTTTTTTTATCAATTAAATCAATTTTATTTAAGACAATTAATTCCTCTTTTTTCAATAAATCATTACTATATTTACTTAATTCTTCTCTAACCTGTTTATATGACTCTATTAAATCTTTATTATTTACATCTATTAAATGTAATAATGTTTTACATCTTTCTATATGCTTTAAAAATTTAATTCCTAAACCAACGCCTTTATGAGCACCTTCAATTAATCCAGGTATATCTGCAAGTATAATTTCTTTATCATCATATCTCAATACACCAAGGTTTGGATTAATAGTAGTGAATCTATAATTTGCAATTTTAGGTGTTGCACTTGTAATTGAAGCTAATAGACTTGATTTACCCGCATTTGGTAAACCAATAATTCCAACATCAGCAATTGTTTTTAATTGCAGCCAAATCCAAAATTCCTCTCCTAATAATCCTTTAGTAAATTTTTTTGGCGCTCTATTTGTTGAAGATTTAAATCTCGTATTTCCTAAACCACCTTTCCCTCCTATTGCAACAACAAATTCTTCACTTTCTTTTTTAAAATCATAAATTAGGGTTTTATTATCTTCTTCAAATACTTGAGTACCAACTGGAACTTTTAAATATAAATCCTTACCTCCTTTTCCAGTTTGCTTTTTTCCTTTACCATCTTCTCCTCTATTTGCTTTAAAATGTTGTTTATATCTAAAATCAATTAAAGTGTTTAGATTTCTTTCTGATTTTAAAATTACAGAACCACCTTTACCCCCATCACCCCCATCAGGACCACCAAATTCAATAAATTTTTCCCTTCTAAAACTTGGTGAGCCAGAACCACCATTACCAGCTTTTATATATATTTTTACTTGATCTAAAAATTTCATGATAAGACAACTATTTTGAATTTAAGTTGTATTTATTAATTGGGTTTTACAGAAACAAAAGTTCTGTCTGACTTAGTTTTTTTGTACTCTACAGTGCCTTTAATTTTTGAGAAAATCGAATGATCTTTGCCCATGCCAACATGTTCACCTGGAAAAATTTTTGTTCCTCTTTGTCTTACAATTATATTCCCAGGAATTACTTGTTGTCCTCCATACTTTTTGACGCCAAGTCTTCTTCCAGCACTATCCCTTCCATTTCTTGATGATCCACCTGCTTTTTTTGTTGCCATAACTTACCTATCTATCTTGACTTTAATTTCCTCTTTTATTTCATTTTTTTTTGTAGGTTTTAAAATTTTAGGAGCTTCAGAAAAAATCTTTCCATCTTTAGAAAAAATTTTGTTTATTCTTATTAAAGAATATTGTTGTCTATGACCGTTTTTTCTTCTTGAATTTTTTCTTCTTCTTTTTTTAAAAA
>CEUZ01151621.1_pt1 | contig 11203 bp, 10 predicted proteins | sample 361511 | NCBI WGS metagenome assembly CEUZ01 (sample SAMEA2622822, study PRJEB7988) | marine metagenome | biome: marine biome (ENVO:00000447); feature: surface water layer (ENVO:00002042); material: "saline water (ENVO:00002010), including plankton (ENVO:xxxxxxxx)" | depth 5 m
TTTTAGTATTATAATTGGTTTTATTCGATCTTTTAAAAAATGAAAATTAAAATTATTAAAGCAAAAAAAGACAATTATAAAGAAGTTGGTTTACTTTTTGATTTATACAGACAGTTTTACAAATATAAAACTGACATTAAAAAATCTACTAAATATATTAAAGAAAGAATTTCTAATAAAGAATCTACTATTTTTTTGTGTTACTGTGATCAAGAGCCAGCAGGTTTTGTTCAACTTTATGAAACATTTGATTCTTTAAATATTAACAAAAAATTAATTTTGTATGATTTATACGTTAAGAAAAATTTTAGAAAAAGAGGTATAGGTGAAAAACTAATGAATAAAGCAAGGGATTTTGCTGTTAATAAAAAAATTAAAATAATTGAATTATCAACTGCTATAAATAATAAAAAAGCTCAATCATTATATGAATCACTTAAATATAAAAAAGATAAAGAGTTTTTTAATTATTATCTAGAATTATGAATTAAGCTTCTCTTATTTGATTTGTTTTTTTATTTGGTAAAAATATTATAAAAAATGAAACCAAAAGCATAAGTAAGGCATTAAATATATATAAATAAACAAATTCTGAGGTAATTGAATATATTTGAGAGATAAGAAATACTGCTATAGGACCACTACCAAATGCCAAAATAAATTTTACTCCATAAATAACTCCATGATATTTATTTGAAGTAAATTTACCCAATAATATATTTTCTGTTGGCAAAATACTTGCGTTAAAAATTGCAGCAAAAATACAGAATAAAACTAGATTTATGCCAGATAAAAAAGCAATAGCAAAATAACAAGGAGCTTGTAGAAATATACCTGTCAAATATATTATTTTTAAATTAAATTTATCTGCTAATAATCCGCCAAAGAATGTTGTGATTCCAGATATCAAATAAATAAAACCTATTATTAAACCAATTTGCATTGAACTTAAATCTTCCATTCGTAAGTCAAATACTTTTGGTAGTGAAGTTTGTGTATTATGAAAAGATAATCCTAATCCAAACATAGAAAATAACATAATAATTATAATGATAATGATTTCGTTTTTTGATCTATCGAAAGAATCCTTCGATATATTAATGTTTTTGTAAGCAATTTTTTTACTATAAATTAAAACAATTAAAATGAATCCTAATAAAATTGAAAATAAACCAGGTAAAATAAATGCCATTTTCCAATTTAAAATTTCAACTAAAAAACCTGCAACAAAAGCACCTGAGCCAATGCCAACACCGCCAAATATACCATTAATTCCCAATGCCCTTCCTTTTTTATTAGAGGAATTAAAAACCCATGCAATGCCAACTGGATGATAAATTGAACAAAAAAGACCTAACATAGACAATCCAAAAAATAACATTGAAGTTGAGTTGCTAAATCCAGAAATTATTGATGAAAAACCCATACCTATAAACATAATTGACATAACTGAAGATCTGCTCCACTTATCACTCAACCAACCAAAAGGAATGGCTCCTAAGCCAATAAGAAGTGCTCCTAACGACCAAAGTTTAATTAAATCATCGTATGCAATGTGCCACTCTTTTTCAATTGATAAAATGATGACAAAATAAAATGCAGCAAACATGTGCATGAATGCATGACCTATAGATGAAAAAAATAAAGTAAAATTAGAATTATTCAATTGTTTTATATTTTATAGATAGTGAATTAACACAATATCTTTTGCCCGTAGGTTTTGGACCATCATCAAAAACATGTCCTAAATGGGCATCACAATTTGCACACATAATTTCAGTTCTAATCACACCATGAGAATTATCAATTTCAGTTTTAATTGCTTTTTTTGATATTCCATCAAAAAAACTTGGCCAACCAGACCCTGAATCATATTTAGTTGAACTATCAAATAATTCTGCACTACAACATTTGCATATAAATGAGCCATCTTTAGAAATATCAAACTCCTTACCTGAAAAAGCAGGCTCTGTACCCTTTTCTCTAGTAATATAATATTCTTCTTCTGATAATATTTCTCTCCATTCTTTTTCAGTTTTTTTTATTTTATTCATATTTTTTTTTACTTATATTTGCTAGAATAATACCAATTACTATAAATACAGCTCCGAATAAATGAAAGAGTGCAAATTTTTCTTCTAAAAAGGAAATAGCCCAAATTGAACTAAACACAGGTATCAAATGTAAAAAAAGACTAGCTCTATTTGGCCCAATTATACTAACTCCTTTGTTCCAAGCAAAAAAAGATATAATACCAGCAAATAATGCAACATACATTATCATAAATATTTCAATTTTATTTTTTGGTAAAAAATCATTAGTCAATGATTCAATAAAATAAAAAGGTGATATAAAAATTAAACCAAGAAATATCATTACTTCTAAAGTAGGTAGTTGAGATAATGATTTATCAATTTTTTTTAATAAAACTGAATAAAGACCCCAGCAAAAAACTGCAACAAGCATCCAGATATCACCTTTTGTAAAATATAAATTAAAAAAATTTTCTAGATTTCCTTTTGATATAATACAAAATGCACCTAATAAAGATAAAAAAATTCCTATAAACTGAAAGGATGTTGTCTTAGTTTTAAATAAAAACCAAGAAAAGCCTATAATTAAAAGTGGAGTTATTGAAGCCATCAAGGAAGAATTAATAACCATAGTTGTTTGCAAAGAAATATATGTAAAAGAATTAAATATTGTTACACCTAAAATCGAAACCACTATCATTAATAATATGTTTTTTTTATAAATGTTTATATCTTTTAAAATCGCTCTATAAGTAAATGGAAAAAGAATTAAAAAAGCCAATAACCATCGAAAAAAACTTAATTTAAAAGGTGTTAATCCATAAATAGAAGCAACTTTACCAGTAAAAAAATTTCCAGACCAAAACAATGAGGATGATATTAGTAAAATAAATGCTACTAATATTTTCTTTTGCATTACTTATCAACTAAAGTCATAAGTGAAGATGTGTCAAATCTTGATCCACCATTTTTTTGAATTTGAGCATAATAATCGTCAATAAATTTTGTAATTGGAAGTAAAGATCCATTTTTTTTAGCTTCATCAAAACAAATTGATAGATCTTTTCTCATCCAATCAACTGCAAATCCAAAATTAAATTCACCATCAAGCATTGTTCGATAACGATTTTCCATTTGCCATGATTGTGCTGCACCTTTTGAAATTACACTTATGACTTTTTCCATATCTAATTGAGCTTTTTTTCCAAATGCCATAGCTTCTGACAGACCTTGAACAAGTCCAGCTATACATATTTGATTAATCATTTTGGCTAATTGTCCAGAACCCGAGGGACCTATCAGTTCAATTGTTTTGCCATAAGATTCTAATACTGGCTTAACAATATCAAATTCATTTTTGTCACCACCTACCATTATGGATAAAATGCCTTTTTCAGCTCCAACTTGGCCTCCTGAAATTGGAGCATCTAAAAAATTTAAATTAGAATCTTTTAATTGGTCATAAAATCTTCTAGCTATATTTGCAGATGCTGTAGTGTGATCAACAATTATGCTATTTTTTTTAATATTTGAAATAATGCCATTTTCTCCTTCCATTACTTCAATCAGATCTTCATCTCTTCCTACACAAATAAATACTATGTCTGAATTTGAAGAAGCTTCACCAGGTGTTAAAGCTAATTTTCCATTAAATTCATCAACCCATTTTTTTGATTTGGAATTTGTTCTATTAAAAACAGTAACATTATATTTATTTTTTTTTAGATGACCTGCCATAGGATAACCCATAACTCCTAACCCTATAAACGAAACATTGCTTATACTCATTTATTTCACTCCTCTAATTTATTGATTATTTCCATATTTAACTTTAGCGAACTGCTAACAATTAAATTTTTTGAATTTTCAAAAAACCTGTATTTTTTTTTATCAAAATGACAATCATTACCTCCTGCTTGCCTAATCAAAAATACTCCAGGTATATGATCCCATGGAGATAATTTTGATAATATAGTAAAGTCTCTTTTTTGTATTACAATATCTAAATATTCACAGCCAATTGATCCATAAGAATTAACTTTTTTGAATGATTTTTTAATATCTAACATTTTTTTTTCTAAATTTTCACTCCAGTATTTTTTACTAATAGATCCAATAGAATTCTTGATATCATTTTTTTCTTGAATTTTTATTTTTTTATTATTGCTAAAAGTTCCTTGATCTAAATCTGCATAAATAAACTCCTCTGTAATTGGCTTGTAAATATAAGACTGATATATCTTATTTTTTTTTGTTAATGCAATCATAACAGCAAATTTACTTTTTTTGTTTACATAATTTTTTGTTCCATCTATTGGATCTACTGTCCAGCAAAATTTATCTTCAAGATAATATTTTAATATTTTAGGATTTTTTGTATAGCTTTCTTCTCCAACAAAGTTAGAATTTATTAAAATATTTGTTAGTATATTTTTTAGTGCTGATTCAACTTCTATGTCGACTATTGTAACAATATCTTTAATATTTTTGTTAAAAATATTTTGTGAACTTAAATTACCAAATTTTGGTAAAATTTTTTTTTTACTTATATCAAATAAAATATTTTGAATTAATGAATGATCAACTACTGGCATTAATGATTTTATCTAAATATTTTTTAGCTAATAATTTAGTAATTGGGCCTATTTTACCATTATTAATTTTCACATTATCAATTTTTACTAATGGAGTCACTAAACTTCCAGAACCAGTTAGAAATACTTCATCTGCTTTATATAAAGCTCTAATATTAAAAACTTTTTCAATTAATTTCATTTTTTGTCTTTTAATTAATGCCATTATTACGGTTCTTGTTACACCTTTTAAGATATCAGAATTAGCTGGATGTGTAATGATGGAATGATTTTTTACTATCCATAAATTTGAATGTGCAGCTTCTGTTACATTTTTGTCTTTAATCAAAATAGCCTCATATGCTCCCTTTCTATAAGCTGCATTTGCAGCCATTATATTTGCTAGTAAGGATGTTGTTTTTATATCACGCCTTCCCCATCGTATATCAGGATATGTGATAGCTTTATAACCTACGTATTTTTTATTGGGTAAATTAAATTTATGTTTAGCAGTATATATAATTACATTTGGCCTAAGATGACTTTCATATACATGCTTTCTTGACTGAGTACCCCTAGTTATTTGTAAATAAATAATACCATTTGTTAGATTATTTTTTTTAATTAATTGAGAAAAAATGCTAGATATTTTTTTATAATCAACGTTATATTTAATTTTTAATTCTGAAAGAGAAAACTTCAGTCTTTTTATATGAAATTTTAAATCAATGATGTTTGAATTTAAAACTTTAGCCACTTCATATACACTATCAGAAAATTGCAAACCTCTATCTTCAATGTGTACTTTTGCTTTTTGAAAGTTTACATATTTGTTATTAACAAAAGCAATTCTTGGCATAAAATTATTCTATAGATAGTAATTCTTCCAACTTCTTAATACATTTTGTTTCAGCAAAAAAAACTATATCATCATTTTCATGAAAAATAGTTTTACTATTTGGGATTATGATTTTTTCATTACGAAAAATTGAACCTATTCTTATACCTTTAGGTAAATCAATCTCATTTAAATTTTTATTACAAATAGGTGATTTAGATTGAATTTCAGCTTCGATCACTTCTCCAAAACCATCACCAATAGAATAATCGCTTCTAATTCTTCCTCCTCTTACTTTTTCCAATATTTTTGAAATTGTAATTATTTTTGGATCAATTGTTATGTCAATACCTATATTTGATAATAAAGATGTGTAAGAGCTGTTATTTATTATAGCCATTGATTGATCAGCACCTGCTCTTTTTGCTAATAATGAAGATAATACATTAACTTCATCATCTTCTGTAACAGCCACACAATAACCAGCTTCAGATATATTCACTTCTTCTAAAATTTGATTATCCAATCCATCACCATTGGTAACAGTGACTTGTTGAAGATTTGATGCTAAAAATTCTGCTCTAGTTTTATCAAATTCAATTAATTCTGTAGAAATATCAGTGTTTGATTTTTCTATTAGTTCTGCTAATGAAAATCCAATATTGCCTCCACCTATAATTACAATTTTTTTTGCTTGAATTTCTTTATGTCCAAATTCTTCCAACACATCAGATAAATTTTCAGTTTCGACTACCATATAAATTAAATCATTAGATTGAATTTTTGTTGTTGAGTTAACTACAAATTTTTTATCACCTCTAAAAATAAATAAAATATTAGCTAAGTAATCTGGAAACTTTGCTGAAAGCTCTCTAACAGTTAAGCCTAAATGATTACAATTACTTTCACATTTAAAACCAATTAATTTGAGTTTTTTTTCTGAAAGTTCAACCATATCAATTGTACCTGGTGAAATTATTCTCCTATGTAAAGCTTGGGCTACTTCTTGTTCTGGAGAAATGATTGCATCTATGGGTAAATTATTTTTTGTATAAAGATTTTGCCATTCTCCCTGCAAATAATCTTGCTGTCTAATTCTAGCTATTTTTTTTGGTATATCAAAGAGTGAATGACCAATTTGACAAGCTATCATATTTGTTTCATCACTTTTGGTTACTGCAATTAGAATTTCGCAATCTTTTGCTCCAGCTTTCATTAAAACTGAAGGTAAACTTGGTAATCCAGATATAACTTTTACATCTAAATTTTCTGATATTTTTGTTAATTTATCAGATGTCTCATCCACAACTGTTACTTCAAAATTTTCTTTTGATAATTTATTAGCGATACTGTAACCAACATCGCCTGAGCCACAAATAATAGTTTTCATCAATAATTATTAACTTAAAGATATATTAAGAGATTTAATCTTTCTGTATAATGCTGTTCTTTCCATACCAGTAAATTCTGATACTTTTGACATATTACCATTAAATCTCTTAATTTGCGATAATAAATATTCTCTTTCAAACTCTGATCTAGCATCTTTTAAAGACATGTCCAAGTTATTTAAATTTGAATTTTCTTTATTAAACTCACCCATTTCTAAGGCTAAATCATCTAAATCCAATTCAATATTCACATCACGTCCTTGATTAAGAATAACTGTTTTTTCTACATAATTAATTAACTGTGCAACATTACCTGGCCAATCAAACATTTCTAATTTTGTCATTGCAGATTTTGAAAAATTAAAGTTCTTATTTCCTTTTGAGAAATAAGAAATATAAAAATTTAAAATGTCTTTTATATCTTCTCTTCTATCACATAAGCTAGGACAAAAAATATAATCAACACATATTCTTTCATATAATCTTTTTAAGAAATTACCTTTTTCAATTTCATCTAGTAAATTTTTTTCAGTAATTGTAATTATCTTTTGTTTTAGCTCAATATTAATTTTTTTAAAAAAACTTGGATTTTCAATATAAAATAATAATTTTTTTTGATAATTTATTGGTAGCAAATCCAAATTTAAAAGCAAGAGTGTATTATTATTACCTCGAACAAATAAATTCTCATTTATGTTCTTAATATCTTCAGTAAATAATTTTTCAATATTTTGATTTGAAACCTGACTGAAATCTATACTAACTGGTAATTTATTTTTAAATTCAGATTGTTTATGAATGATATTTGATATTAATTTTTTTCCTGTTCCATATTCACCATAAATAAACAAACGTGATAAAGAAATAGAATGATTTTTTATATTTTTGAATATTTTAGTTATAAAATTAGATTTACCAATTAAAGGAATTTCTACAGATAATATATTTTTCAAATCAATATTCTCATTAATCAGAGCTGAACTTTCTATTGCTCTTTTAGTTATAATTAACAGTTTATCGCTATTAAATGGCTTCTCTATAAAATCATAAGCACCGTTTTTGATTGCTTTAACTGCTAAATCTACTGTTCCATGACCACTAATAATTATTACTGGAACATTATTATTATTTTTTTTAAACTCTTTTAATATTTCAATGCCATCCAATTTACTATTAGATAACCATACATCTAAAATAACAAGATCGGGATTTAATTCATTAAATTTTGCAATTGCTTCATCTGAATTTAGAGCACTATATGTTAAATAATTTTCATCTTTTAGAATTTCTGAAATTAAAAAACAAATATCTTTTTCATCATCTATAATTAAAATTTTATTCATATCTAATTTTTCATAAATTATGTAACAATATTATCAAAAAATACAGAACATATTGTACCTGCCATATTTTTATTTTTTTCTATTGTTATTTTACCGCTATGATCCTCTACAATTTTTTTTACAATTGATAAACCAAGACCTGTGCCTTTGTTTTTAGTTGTAAAATAAGGTTCAAATATTTTTGTAATTTTTTCTTTATTAATTCCGACTCCATTATCTATAATTTCTATTAATATATTTTCATTAATAGTTTTTAAATTAATACTTATTGAAGGATTAGGTATTTTTTCAACTGCTTCTACAGCATTTTTAATTAAATTGTTGAAACATTGAGTCAATTGAAATTTATCAAATTGAAAAAAAATATTATTATTTGTCATAGAAAAATTAAATTTTATATTTTTGTGAGAATTAAAATAAAGCAAATAAGATTCTTCTAAACATTTTGAAATATTATCTAATTTAATTTCAGGTTCAGGCATTCTGGCAAAAGAAGAAAATTCATCAATTAATTTACCAATATCATCTACCTGACGAGATATAGTTTGTGTTAAAGAAGATATATCATCTTTAGAGGTATTATTATTTAAATATTTCTTCTCAATTCTTTCAGCAGATAATTTTATTGGAGTTAAAGGATTCTTTACTTCATGTGCAATTTTTCTCGCAATGTCTGACCAAGCTGCATGTTTTTCTGCCAATATAAATGAAGTGGTATCATCAATTGTTACAACATATCCGTTAATTTCATTATCTTTTATTTCTTTAATAATTCTAATATTGAAATTTCTTTGGTCATTATTAATTGGAAATTCATATTGAAAACTCTCTAAAATTTTTTTTGAAATTTTGAATTTTTGAAAGATTTTTTTCCATTCTGGTATTATCTCTAAAAAATTTAAACCATTGTTAAAATTTTTATTACTTTTAAATAGTTTAGAAACTGTAGCATTAGAAAAAATTATATTGAATTTTTTATCTAATGATACGACTCCTATAGTTAGTAAACTAAGAATTGCTTCAATAAATAACCTTTTTTCTTCATCATCTAAGCTTTTAGATATTAATTCATTTTGTTTATTTTCAATTTCAAATATCATTTTGTTATATGATGAGATTAATACTTTAATTTCATTAAATTGATCTGTTTCACTGACCTTAGCATCAAAGTTACCTTTTGAGATTTTATTTGCAGATTCTATTAGATTAGATATTGGTTTTGAAAGATTTCTAGCTAAATTAAAACCTATTAAAATTGCTACTAAAATAAAACAAATAGAAAAAAGTACAAAGATCATTGAATAAGTAATTTGTATTCCTGTACTTTTGTCTTCCTTGATGGTGTAAATTTCATAAGCTTCCTTTGTTGCCTTAATATGATCCCAAATATTAGTATTTAACTCTCTATTTACCTGCATAAAAACATCATTAAGAAAATTAATTTTTTTATATGCAGAAATTGAATTTTTGTTTAGCTGAAAAATATAAACTCTATTTTGATTTAGGATATCATATATATTTTTTGAAGGTGGTAAAAAGTTTAAATTATCCTTATCTTTAAAATTCAAATAAATATCACCTTTTTTATTAAAAAAATAAATATTTGAAATTGTTCTTAAATTTATAAATTCATTTAATGATTGACTTATTAAATTGATATCTACCTCATTATTTTTTGAAGCTTTGAGAATTTCACGCATAATTAATTGAGTATCTGAAATAATTTCAGCTTGAATTTCATTCTCATAATCTTTAGCTACGATATTTGAGTTAACTACTGCTTCACGAACAGCTCCACCATACCATGTACGTAGCTCTAAATTAAAAAATAAGGAAGTAATTATAACAAGACCTATAGCAGGTCCAAGTGCCATAGCTGCAAATAAATTAACAAATTTTATATACAGTTTAGATTCATCTCGATTTTTTTTTCTATAAATTATAATTAATATAAGTTGCCTTATAATTATAGATAGCAATAAAATAACAAATATTACATCTGCTAATAAAAAGTATTGAAGTTTTTGGGGATCTTTGACAAGATTATTGTCTGGTAGCATTAAGTAAAAAGTTATACTAAAACTAGTCGCAATTAAAAAAATTAACAAATAAAATGAAAATTTAGTTAAATGAAAATGTTTAAGTATATTGGACAAACTAATCACTTTAAAGACAGTATTTTATAAGCAAAATTTTAATGCAATAATAATCATATATAATATAAATGAAAATGATGAAAAATGCACTCGTTATCCTTGCTGGAGGATTAGGCAGCAGATTTGGAGATAAAATACCCAAACAATTCATTAAAATTAATAATTACAATTTTATTGAATACTTTTTGAATAATATAAATATTGATTATTTTGATATTATTGTAATTGCTTGTGAAGCTAAATATAGAAAAAAATACTTTAATAAAATTAATAATTTGAAAAAAAAAGTTAAGATTATTTATTCAAACCCTGGAAAAACTAGAAAAATTTCATCTTTTGAAGCTTTAAAAAAAATAAAACAATATAATCCAAAAAATGTTTTAATACATGATTCTGCAAGACCGCTTTGTTCAAATGATTTAATAAAAAGAATAATATCTAATTTATCAAATAATGAAACAGCAATACCTTACATAATAAATAATGATAGAAAATTATCTTCAAGTAACAATGAAATAAATTCTAATATTAAATATATACAAACTCCACAAGGATTCAAATTTAATTTAATATATAAAAAACATTTAAAAACAAAAAATATTTTTTATAAAGATGATTCTAGTCTTTTAAACTCAAACAAAATACATTTTATAAAAGGTGAAAATAGCAATCTTAAAATCACTTTTAAAAATGATCTAAGTTTTTTTAAAGTTATGCAAAAAAAAATTTTTAAACATGGAATTGGCTATGATATTCACAAATTTAATTTTAAAATAAAAAAAGGCCTAAAGTTATGTGGTACAAAAATTGATTATTATAAACTTGTTGGCCACTCAGATGCAGATGTAGGAATTCACGCTATTTGTGAT
>CEUZ01034698.1_pt1 | contig 11202 bp, 14 predicted proteins | sample 361511 | NCBI WGS metagenome assembly CEUZ01 (sample SAMEA2622822, study PRJEB7988) | marine metagenome | biome: marine biome (ENVO:00000447); feature: surface water layer (ENVO:00002042); material: "saline water (ENVO:00002010), including plankton (ENVO:xxxxxxxx)" | depth 5 m
AAATGTAATGAGTAATTCAGGACAATCATGTGATGCCCCAACAAGAATGCTTGTAGAAAAGTCTATTTATGAAAGAGCTATTAAAGAAGCAGCAGATGAGGCCAATAAAATTAAAGTAGATGTTGCTTCAAAAAAAGGAGATCACATAGGTCCCGTAGTTTCAAAGGTTCAATATGAAAAAATTATTAATTTGATTAAAAGCGGAATTGATGAAGGCGCCACGTTAGCAACCGGCGGCCTTGAACTTCCAAATAATTTAAAAAAAGGTTATTTTATTAAACCTACAATTTTTACAAATGTTACTAATAATATGCAAATAGCAAAAAAAGAAATTTTTGGACCAGTTCTTTCTATAATACCTTTTGAAACAGAAGAGGAGGCGATTAAAATTACTAACGATACAGAATATGGACTTGGAAATTATTTACAAACCGAAGATAAAGAAAAAGCAAAAAGAGTTGCCAAAAAATTAAGATCAGGAATTGTTTATATAAATGGCAAGGCTGCAGAATCCGGAACTCCTTTTGGTGGATATAGACAATCTGGAAATGGTCGCGAAGGCGGCGTTTGGGGACTAGAAGAATACCTTGAGGTAAAAACTATAACCGGATGGAAATAAAATGAAAAAAAAAGATAAATTAAATTATTGTAAGTTTTTGAATTCAATTCCTAAAAAAATTAATAAATTATACTTTAAAAAATTAGAAGGTAAATTTAAATTAAAAAATAAATCAAAAAAAAGAAAAGGTTTTGACCCAGTAACAAATATTGATAAAGCAATAGAAATTTTTTTAAGAAAAGAAATTTCTAAAAAATTCCCAAAAGATGGAATTATTGGAGAAGAATTTAAAAGAAAAAAATCACAAAATGGGTTTTGCTGGATAATTGATCCAATTGATGGAACACGATCTTTTGTTATTGGCAGCCCCACCTGGAGCAATTTAATAAGCATCAACTATAGAAATGAACCTACTTTTGGTCTAGTTAATTTTCCTATGTTAAAGAAATATTATATTACTGGAGCTAATAATAATTCATATTTAGTAGAAAATAACAAATTTAAAAAACTTAAGGTAGTAAAATCAAATTCACTTAATACTTCAAAGATTGCAGGAAACTTTTTTGGTTGGCTAACTCCAAATGAGCAACAAAAAATTTCCAAATTAACAAAATTGATGAGATTTCCTTGCTCCGATGCCTTAAGTTACTGTCAATTATGTGAAGGAAAATTGAATGTTGTGTTGCAATGTTACAATAAAATTTGGGACATACATCCTCTTATACCTTTAATTAAAAACGCTGGTGGATACATAAATACTTGGAAAGGAAAAGATCCTAAAATAGCAGGAAGCATAGTCGCAAGTTCAAATAAAACACTACATAAAAAAATTCTTAATATGCTCAAACCAGTAGCTTGATTTAAGAAAATTAAATATTTTCTTTTAAAAAATTTAATCTGCCTATAATCTCATCCCTATCCATGTAGTATCCTTGCAAATGCCTTTCACCAGAATTTGGATTATAGGCAGTTCTACCGTGCAAAACTCTTCTATTGTTAAATGAAAAGATATCTCCGGGCTCTAATCTAAAATTAATTTGAAATTTATTGTCATGCAAAAGGTTTCCAAATCTATGATGGGCTTTGTATACATCCTCCATAACATCAGGGTGGCAATCTAGTGCATCCATAGTAGCAACACTAAATCTTATATCATTGTAATCAGCATCTTTAGTTAAACTAATTGCTGAAGCATGGAAGCTTCTATATGATTTTTGTGTATAATCTTTATCTCTAAATTTAAGAGGTGTATTTACTAAGGTTTCAAAAATTTTTTTTTCATTTTTTTTTAAATGATCAGCAACCGCAAACCCATCTACTGCTGAAGAATTTCCTCCCTCTGCCTTATTAATTAAACAATGAAGAAATTGATAACCTGGGGGGTTTTCAAACCAAGGTAAATCCATATGGTTTCTTAGGTCGTGAGCTGTATAAGCAGAATTATTTGGTTTTGGAATGTTTATAACTTCGAAAGGTGTTTTAAAAAAAGTTTCTCTAGTGTGACTAATTCTATTTAAAACAGGGAGAGCAGATTTTTTTTCTGTAGGAGAATTTTTAACTATCGCAATTCCTTTATGATGTAGTAATTCCAACCATTTAATTAAGCCCTTATCTGAATTTATTATATCACCATATTCTACATTTATCGAATTTAAATTTTTAGCAAGAGAACCATCCCATAATTGATAGGGAGAAGTATATTTTTTTTTATTTTTTAAAGTATAGCAATTTTCTCTTAACCAGCTCGGATCATAGCAACTCATATGTCCGCCCTCATTCCATTCTACTTCAAGTTTTCCATCTGAATTGACATTATATTTTTTGGGACTTATTTTTTCTGAAACTTTAAGGATATTGAACATTCTATGTCTTGTATTTTTATCATGTGCTGTAGGACAATTGTCTCTTAGCCACATAAAGTTAAAATTGCTTTTTTCTCCATCGCTCCACACGATTTCTAATCCTGATCCGTTTTGAGCGACTTTTGAAATAAACGCAGCCATAAAGTATGATTAGTTTATTTAATTTAATTTTCAATTCAATTATTAATTGAATTTTTTTTATATATAAAATTACTTGTGGTATACTTAGATAATTCAAGCCTACATAGGGGTTGTTTTTTACATCAATTCAAGTTGTAATCGATTATTAAAATCGCTTTTAAAAAGAATTAAAAAAATGGCACAAATTGAAGTTAAAAATATTTATAAAATATTTGGAAATAATCCAAAAAAAGTTCTTCCAATGGTACAACAGGGGGCAACAAAAGAAGAAATTTTAGAACAGACTGGACATACTGTTGGGCTTGATAATGTATCAATTAACATTGAAGAAGGAGAAACATTTGTTTGTATGGGCTTATCAGGATCTGGCAAATCAACACTTATTCGTCATATTAATCGATTAATTGATCCAACTTCAGGAGAAGTTTCAGTTGAGGGAACGAATGTAATGAATCTAGACCATAAAAGCTTGATTGAATTTAGAAGACATAAAATAAGTATGGTTTTTCAGCGTTTTGGTTTATTTCCACATAAAACAGTAATACAAAATGTTGGTTACGGTTTAGAAATTCAGGGAAGAAAAGAAGAAGAGATAAAAAAAATAGCTATGGAGAAAATTGAATCAGTTGGCTTAAATGGTTTTGAACATCAATATCCTAATCAATTGTCAGGAGGGATGCAACAGAGAGTTGGACTTGCTAGAGCTTTAGCTACTAACACCAAAATTATATTAATGGACGAGGCCTTCAGTGCACTTGACCCACTTATTCGAAGTGATATGCAAAAACAACTTCTTCAACTACAAGCAGAGCTTAAGAAAACCATACTATTTATAACTCATGATTTAGACGAGTCTTTAAAATTAGGTGATCATATAGGAATATTAAATGCTGGCAAACTTGTTCAGGTAGGAACACCAATAGATATTATTATGAACCCGGCTGACGATTATGTAGCAGCTTTCGTAAAAGATGTAAATCGTTCTAAGGTAATTAAAGCTAAAATAATTATGGTGGCAGCAAATAAATTTAAAGGTCCAAAAAATTCAAATACTATTAAAGTCAATGAGGATAATTTTTTAGATGAGTTTCTACCTAAGATATGTTTAACATCTGCAACAATTGAGGTTGTTGATAAAGGTGGAAACATAAAAGGATATATAACCGACAAAGAAATATCTAAGGCTTTATCTAAAAACCAATCAAATGGTAAAATAAAATTTTAAAAAGAATATTAAATTTATGGAAATGAATTTAAAATCTGAAAAAGTAATTAAAGAGTGGACTGATTACAATGGACATTTAAACGTAGCATTTTATGTACATATTTTTGATATCGCTGCAGATGTGATGTTAGATAATTTTAATATGGGCGGAAAGTCAGCAAAAAAAGAAAAAAAAACAACTTTTGTCGCTGAAATGTATACAGTGTATACTCAAGAGGTAAGATTGGGTGAAGAAGTTGAAACTCACGTGACTTATATTGATCATGATAAAAAAAGAATCCATTATAGACTTTCAATGTTTCATAAAGAGAAAAAATATCTTGCTGCTACTAATGAAGTTTTATCTTTATATGTAGATCTTAACAAAAGAAAAGTCACAGAGTTCGATCCTGATAGAATAATTATTATGGACAAATTTATAAAAGATTATTCACTAAAATTTAATAAAGAAAAATTAGTTTTTTTAAATAAATTAAAAAAAATATAAATGGGCGAAAAAGAAAAAGTCGTATCCCCTTGCATCAGCATTTGTAGGACCGATCCTATAACAGGGTATTGTTATGGATGCGCTAGAACAAACGAAGAAAAAATAATCTGGAAAGATGAAAAAACAGAAAATACTTGGAAAAAAAAAAATTTAAACTTTCTAATTCAAAGAATGTCAGGTTGGCAGCTAGAAACTTTTAAAGAATCTTATTTATATAAAACAAAAACTGGTATTTCACTTTACAAGCAAAACTTTGAAAAAAATAAAAATAAAAAGTAAAAAATTATTTTAACAATCTTCTGTAAACAATCATTAAAGCAAGTATAACAATTAATGCTGCTATACCCGAGTCACCTAATGTATTTAGTAAAGCAACCAAATTTTTTGTCACTTGTGAACCAAAAAAGGCTACATCAGGTCCGAACAATATTTCAGCAAAAACAGAAACTCCCAAAAGGAGCACACCAAGCTCAATAAACTGTCTTAAATAATATTTAATATTTCCAATCCAAGCTTTCATAAATCTCCTGTAATTTTTGAACTCCCTATCCTAGTCCGAAATGCTGGACTAGGATAGTTAGGTTTTTAATTGTTAGTTAATCAATAATTAAGAGGGAAATAACTAACGAAATCAAAATACCTATTTGTAAAAACCTAATATTATAATAGCTGCTATTAAGCCGACTATTCCTGCATCACCTAAGTTTTGCACTAGTCCAACTATGTTATCAGCTATGCCGCCTACGAATGGAACATTTCCACCCAAAAGCGAAACGACGATACCTAAACCAAGTAATGCAATTACTACTTGAGTAAGGCTACGTACTGTACCCGCGAAACCTGCAAGCATTTTCATACTTAACACCTCCCTGAGTTACCTGTTTAAACAAGTGCTATCGAATCAACTATCGATAGCGTATGAAGACTTAGTATCATACTATATGTAGATAGCTAGCCAATTTTCATGTAAAAAGGCAAGCAAAACAAGGATTATTTTAGTTTTCCACACCATTTTGGGTCTTAAAAAAATAGGATATTTGGCTTTTTACTCTTTATATATAGTTATTTAAAATTCAAAAATGAACTTAACTTACGCATATATATTTCTAGCTCTAGCAATAATTTTAGAAATAACAGGGACAAGCCTTGTAAAAGATACAGCAGGATTTACTAGATGGGTACCCTCAGCGATTTGTTTGGTAGCAATATGTTTTTCTTATTATTTAATGTCACACGTAGTTACATATATCCCAGTAGGAATTACTTATGCAACTTGGTCAGGCTTGGGTATCGCTGCCATAACAATTATAAGTGTGATAAAATATAATCAAATTCCTAATATTCCAACAATAGTTGGTCTTATTTTGATTATTGTAGGGGTAATCATTGTAAACACGATGAATGATATTAAGGTAGATTAGTGGATCAAATATTTCATGAAATTAAAATTAGCACAAAAGGACAAGGTTTGTATAATTTTACAAATGAGACTATGACTTGGTTAAAAAAACAAAAAATTAATAATGGAATTTTAAACATTAATATTTTGCACACCAGCGCTTCATTAATTATACAAGAGAATGCTGATCCAGATGTATTATATGACTTAAAAAATTTTTTTGATAAATTAGCCCCTATGGACAATAAACTTTATAAGCACACGACCGAAGGTAAGGATGATATGCCAGCTCATATTAAGTCTGCTTTAACAAATAATCATATTACTTTAAGCATAAAAGATAAAAAATTGGTGCTTGGTACATGGCAAGGACTATATTTATTTGAACACCGACTGGAACAGAACACTAGAATTTTATCTCATCATTTAATTGGAAATTAATTATGTATAGTAAATTTGGTCAGTTTATAGATGGAAAATGGATACAATCCGAGAATAAAGAAACTTATGATGTCATTAACCCTGCCACAGAAGAAGTGATAGGAAAAGCTTCAAAGGCAAGTCCAGCAGATGTTGACAAAGCGCTTAAATCTGCCGAAAAGGGTTTTGAAGTGTGGAGAAAAATTTCACCTTGGCAAAGATCTTATATAATTAGAAAAATAGCAGATCTAATGAGGGCAAAAAAGGAAGTTTTTGCTAAATGGCTTTCTCTAGAGGTAGGTAAACCTTTTGCAGAAGGAATCGCTGAGGTTGGAAGTGCAGCAGATATATTTGAATGGAATTCAGAGGAGACAAAAAGAATATATGGGCAAACCGTAGAAAGTAGATTTGAAAATACAAGAGTTCATGTTTATTATCAACCAGTTGGCGTTGTTGCAGCTTTAGTCCCATGGAATTTCCCAATAGTTCTGGCTTCTAGAAAAATTTCTACCGCTCTAGCAGCAGGTTGCTCTGTTATTTGTAAACCAGATGTAATTACCCCTGGATGCATTATGGAAATGATGAACTTAATGAATGAAGCAGGTGTACCACAAGGTGTTGTAAATTTACTTTCTGGTGATCCTCCTTCAATTTCTTCACAATTAATTTCTTCTAATATTGTTAAAAAAGTTTCGATCACTGGATCTACTAGAGTTGGCAAATTAATTTTAAAACAAGCAGCTGACAAAGTCCAAAGAGTTACAATGGAATTAAGCGGGCATTCTCCATTTATAGTTTTTGATGACGTTGATGTAAAAAAAGTAACCGATATGGCTATCGCAGCAAAGTTTAGAAATAATGGACAGGTTTGCATTTCACCAAGTAGATTTTATATACATGAAAATAAAAAAGATGAATTTACAAAATCATTTGTTGAAAAGACGAAAAAATTAAAAATAGGAAATGGTTTAGATAAGGGTGTACAACTAGGTCCAATGACAACTAAAAAAAGATTAGACGAATTAGAAGAGTTAGTAGAGATTACAAAAAAAGAAGGCGCAAACGTTCTATGTGGTGGCAAAAGGCCTTCGGGATTTAATAAAGGATATTTTTATGAACCTACCGTTTTTGATAATGTAAAAGACAATTTTACAATTATGAAACAAGAGCCGTTTGGCCCATTAGTTCCAATCACAACTTTCAAGGATTATGATGAGGTAATAGAAAGAGCAAACAAGCACGATCTTGGACTTGCTAGTTATATTTTTACAAATTCAATGGAAAAGGCTCATAAAACTTCTGAGTTAATGGAAACCGGCGTTGTCGCAGTAAATACACCGGTTGTTGCAATAGCAGAAGCACCCTTTGGAGGAATAAAACAAACGGGTTATGGAAGAGAAGGTGGCTCAATGGGAATAAAAGATTATCTTAATATAAAATATACCCACTTAGGATTGCAGAGCTAAATCATGCATAAAATAGCAATCGTAGATAAGATGCATGAAGATGGTATAAACTTATTAAAAAACAATCCTAAGTTTAAATGCGAAATTATCGAAGATTTATCAAAAAAAAATTTAATTTCTAAGCTCCCTAACTTTGATGGCATCACTTTAAGACGAGGAAAGATTGATGCTGAAATTTTGACGAAATGCAAAAAACTTAAAGTTATATCAAGGCATGGTGTTGGTTATGATAACGTGGATGTAGAATTTTTAAAAAAAAATAATATTAAATTATTAGTGACAGCTACAACAACTTCGGTTTCTCCGGCAGAACATATAATGTTCATGATTTTAAATATTTCTAAAGGAATTAATTTTTTCGATAAATCTGTAAGAAGCGGTAAATTTGGATCAGTTATGCATATGCAGCACAGTAATTTTGAATTATCAAATAAAAAAATTCTAATAATTGGTTTTGGAAGAATTGGAAAAAAATTAATTAAAAGATGTCTAGGATTTGATATGAGAGTTTATGCTTACGACCCTTATGTAGATGGAGAAGTCATAAAGTCTTTTGGGGGAGTTAAAGTCGAAGATTTGTCCAAAGGTTTAAAAGAAGCTGATATAATATCTTTAAGCGTTCCTTTAACCAAGGAAACGCAAAACATGATAACTCTTGATAAGATGAAAACTATGAAAAAAAATTCAATTATTATTAATACTTCGAGAGGTGGAGTGATAAACGAGAAAGATCTAAATGAAGCTTTAAATAAAGGAATAGTTTATGGCGCTGGACTTGATGTTTTTGAAAAAGAACCACCTGACAACGATAATCCTCTTTTAAAAAATAAAAAAGTAATACTAAGTCCACATGCTGCAACTTTTACACAAGAGTGTCTTTCTAAGATGAGCATTGAAACTGCACAAAATGTTATTGATTTTTTTGAAAATAAAATAGACAAAATTAAGATTGTAAATTTATAAAGCTGAGCAAATTTTTTGATAAAAAATTCAAAACCAGAATGTACATGGAAAAACAAACTTCTACTGGGCGAGGGGACACTTTGGGTATCCTCACTTTCCTCATTATTTTTTGTAGATATAAAAAAAAAGAAAATATTAATTTTTAATAATAAAACTAAAAAGAAGAGGGTGCTGAGCACAGATAAAGAAATTGGATTTATTTCTTATATAAATAAAAAAAAATTTATTCTTGGATTAAAATCTGAAATAAGAATAGTAAATTTAATTAATTTAAAAACTATTTGCTCAATAAAAGTAGAGAGCGATAAACCTAATAATAGGATTAACGATGGTAAGACCGATCCTGTAGGACGCTTATGGTTTGGAACTTTAGATAATTTTGGAAAAAGAAATTCAGGTTGTCTTTATTGTTTAGATAATAATTTAAAACTGCATAAAGTAGATAAAAATTATTATACTGCTAATGGACCAGCATTTCTAGATAAAAAAAATTTTTATCATACAGATAGTAGAAAAAAAATAATTTATAAAATTAAAATAAATAAAAATTTAAAAATTATAAAAAAAAAAATATTTTTAAAATTTAGTGGATCCGATGGTTCCCCTGATGGAATGACAGTTGATAAAAAAAATAATCTATGGGTATGTCATTACAATGGAGCAAAAATATCTGTTTATGATTTGCGTGGAAATAAAGTGCATCAAATTTTTATTCCAGCAAAAAATGTCACAAATTGCACCTTTGGCGGCTATCAAAATAGTGAACTTTTTGTATCTACTGCTCTTAAAGGGATGAATCAAAAAGAGATAAAAAAATATCCATTTTCTGGAAGTTTGTTTAAAACTAAAACTAATATTAAAGGAAAAAAAACCATACCTTTCAAAAAATTTGGAAAACAATTAGATTAACAGTCTAAAGTATTTAATTTTTCCCACTCGGTTATCTGTTCCTGTTTTGAAAAAGTTTCTTTAGAATTAAAATCTTTTAGTTCTTGTTGTTTTAATTTTAGATAGCTAGTAATATTTTTTTCACCAAAAGCAGATAGTAATATTTCATTATTGCTTAAATTTTCCAAAGCCTCCTCCAAATCGGAAGGAAGTTTTTTAAGATTTGGGTAATTATCACCGTCAGTGTACATGTTTATAAATAATGGTTGTCCAGGATCACGTCTTTTTTCCATTCCATCAATTCCTGCAGCTATTATTCCCGCTTGAAGCAAATAAGGATTAGTTGAGCCGTCCATTAAACGTAATTCAAATCGACCAGGATCAGGTATTCTGATCATATGTGTCCTATTGTTACCCGTATAAGATATTTTACTTGGTGACCACGATGCACCTGATAGAGTAGCTGGAGCATCTATCCGTCTGTAGCTATTAATAGACGGATTAAATAGAGCACTTAATCCCTCTGCGGAATGTAAAATTCCACCTAAAAAATTATAAGCTAATCTTGTCAAACCTAATTTATCTCCCTTGTCTAAAAATAAATTTTTACTTCCGCTCCATAAAGAAACGTGAGCATGACAACCATTTCCAGTCAAGTTTTCAAAAGGCTTTGGCATAAAAGTAGCTCTCAGACCATGATTTTCTGAAATAGTTTTAACCATAAATTTAAAAAAAACATGTCTATCTGCTGTAGTAAGACTATCACTATAATTCCAATTCATTTCAAATTGCCCATTAGCATCTTCATGATCGTTTTGATACGGCCCCCATCCAAGTTTAATCATTGAATCACATATTTCTGTGATTAAATCATATCTTCGCATTAAAGCTGACTGATCGTAACAAGGTTTCGGCTGAATATCTCTTGTATCAGATATAGACGTTCCCTCAGGATTAATTAAAAAATATTCTGATTCTACACCTGATTTTAAAGTCATATTATTATTAGATAATCTTTTAATTTGTTTCTTTAACATTACTCTAGGTGAAGCTTCAACTGGTTTACCGTTCATCCAAAGATCAGACGCTAACCAACCAACTTCTTTTTTCCAAGGAAGTTGAATTAAACTTTCTGCATCTGGTATTGCAAACATATCAGCATCGGCCGGGGTCATATCTAACCATGTAGCAAAACCGGCAAAGCCAGCCCCATTTTTTTGCATATCTTTTATTGCTTCCGTGGGAACTAACTTTGATCTTAAAACTCCAAAAAGATCAACAAAGCTAATTAAAAAATATTTAATTTTTTTCTGTTTAGCAATTTTTGATAAATCTTTAGCCATACAATTAATTATTTATAATATTAAATCTTTGTAAAGTAATAATAGGATTACGATAATAATGAATAATGCCAAAAAAACACCATACTTAGCTTGCGGCCATGCTAGTCTAGCCATTTTTGTTGGCGTTTTATTTTTATTTTCTTCTTTGTTTTCCATAATTTAAGATTTATTTAAAAAAAGGGCGCTATTTAAAGCGCCCTAATTTTTAATTATTTTTAATTACCATTCGGTAATATTGTTTTTGTGAGCATTTTGACCAGGTGCTTTTCTAGCCAATTTCTTCTGCTCTTCAGCTTCGCCATTGCCAGTAGCAACGTGCCAAGCTAGCCAAAAAATAATACCAATTAAGAGCAACCATCCTTCAGTTCCAACCCAAGGATAAATTTCTCCGGCAACTTGCATTCCTTCTGTCGCTGAATCAACGTCAGTAGTTAAATGCTTTACCCAAC
>CEUZ01083087.1_pt1 | contig 11199 bp, 10 predicted proteins | sample 361511 | NCBI WGS metagenome assembly CEUZ01 (sample SAMEA2622822, study PRJEB7988) | marine metagenome | biome: marine biome (ENVO:00000447); feature: surface water layer (ENVO:00002042); material: "saline water (ENVO:00002010), including plankton (ENVO:xxxxxxxx)" | depth 5 m
GGTTTATTGGAGTTCAATTTCATCCTGAATTTAAATCTAGACCTTTAAATCCACATCCTTTGTTTTCATCTTTTATTAAAGCGGCAAAATTGTTTAATGACAAATAAAATAGTCAATTGTAACGGTATAGAAATATCAAACAAAAATAAAATTTGTTTAATAGCAGGACCATGTCAACTTGAAACTGAACAGCATGCAATGGATATGGTTGGCAAGATTAAAGAAATTGCTAGTAAATATAGCATTGGTTTTATATATAAAACTTCTTTTGATAAAGCTAACAGAACAAGCCTTCAAGGCAAACGTGGTGCTGGATTAGAAAAATCTTTACCTGTGTTTGATAAAATTAAAAAAGAATTAAATGTTCCTGTTCTAACCGATATACATAATGAAGAACAATGTTCAACAGTGGCACCTCACGTAGATGTTTTACAAATACCTGCTTTTTTATGCAGACAAACAGATTTATTAATTGCTGCAGCCAAAACGAGTAAAATTATTAATGTTAAAAAGGGACAATTTCTAGCTCCATGGGATATGGTTAATGTCACAAAAAAAATTTCTGATTCAGGAAATGAAAATATATTAGTTACAGAGAGAGGCGCAAGTTTCGGATACAATACTTTAGTATCAGATATGAGAGCAATACCTATAATGGCAAAAAATGGATATCCAATAGTATTCGATGGCACACATTCAGTTCAACAACCTGGAGGACTAGGAGAAAAGAGTGGAGGTCAAAGAGAATTTGTTGAATATTTATCTAGAGCCGCAGTTGCAGTAGGAGTTGCAGCAATTTTTTTAGAAACTCATCAGGATCCCGATAACGCTCCATCCGATGGTCCTAATATGGTTCCTTTAAATAAATTAGATGGTTTAATTAATCAAATTGTAGAAATAGATAATTTAGTTAAAAAGTAACTATGTATTTAATTCTTAATTTAATTGATATAATAAACCTAATTTCATTATTCATTTCTTAATGAGCAAAATCAAAAGAGTCGTTGCAAGACAAGTATATGACAGTAGAGGAAACCCTACAATAGAAGCGGAAGTTCATTCTAATAATTTAAGCGCATCTGCAATTTGTCCATCTGGCGCCTCAACAGGATCATATGAAGCTTATGAAAAAAGAGATAATTCTAACAAAAAATATTTAGGCAAAAGTGTTTTAAAAGCAGTAAAAATTATAAATAAAATTATATCTAAAGAGTTAAAGAATAAAAATATTCATGATCAAGAAAGAATAGATCATATTTTAATTAAATTAGATGGCACCAAACAAAAGACTAAATTGGGTGCTAATTCTATATTAGCTGTATCGATGGCTGTAAAAAAGTTATCAACAAAAATAAAAAAAATTCCACTTTATAAAAGCTTTCTAATAAAAAATAATTTTAAACTTCCTTACCCATTAATGAATGTTATTAACGGCGGAGTGCATGCGGACAATGGTCTCAGAATCCAAGAATTTATGATCAGACCAGATGGAGCAAAATCTTTCTCAGATGCTATTAGAATGTGCTTTGTGGTTATTAATAATTTAAAAAAACTTCTAAAAAAAAAGAAATATTCTGTAAATGTAGGAGATGAAGGCGGATTTGCACCAATGATAAATAGTAATGAAACGGCATTAAAATTATTAGTTCAGGCAATTAATAAATCTGGATTTAAAAACGGTAAAGATATTTCAATTTGTCTTGATGTGGCCGCAAACGAATTGGTTAAAAATGTGAATTATTCCATACACTCAAAAAAATTTATTTCCGTCGATCAATCGATTCAAAAATATTTAAATATCATTAAAAAATATAAAATTAAATCAATAGAGGATCCATTTGGAGAAAATGATTGGAATTCTTGGTCTAAATTATTAAATAAATTAAATAATAAAATTCAAATTGTTGGAGATGATCTTTTTGCTACAAATCTTGAAAGATTAAAAATTGGTTTTTTAAGCATGTCTGCAAACAGCATATTAATAAAATTAAATCAAATCGGAACTTTAACCGAAACACTGGAAGTTATTAAATTTGCTAAGTTAATTGGTTTTAAAACAATTATCTCTCATAGATCAGGCGACACAGAAGATACTTTTATTGCCGATTTAGCCGTTGGAACTAATTCCAATCAAATTAAAACAGGGTCATTAGCAAGATCTGAAAGAGTTTCAAAATATAATCAATTAATTCGAATAGAAGAGGACCTTGGAAAACAAGCAAAAATGAATAATATTAAATAATGTTTGATAAGATAAAAAAAAACTATTTTTTACTTATTTTAACATTTCTTTTTGTTTATTTTTTTTTTAATTTACTAGATGGAGAAAGAGGCTTGATTTCATATATTGAGAAAAAAGATTTATATGAAAATCTTAAAAGCGATAGAAGCGATCTTTCAAATAAAATTGAGGATTTAGAGCACAAAAATTCACTATTATCAAAAAATATTGATTTAGATTTTATAGAAATATTAATTAGAGAAAAATTTTTATTTGGAAAAAAAGATGAAACTACCTATATAATAAGAAATAATGCAGACAAAAAATAAACCTAGACATCCTGAGAAAGTTAATAAGCCAATTAATCCGATTAAGAAAAAACCTTACTGGATTAGATCTAAACTTTTGAATAGTAGGGAATTTTTTTTAACTAAAACTGTAGTTAATCAAAACAACCTTGTCACAGTATGTCAGGAAGCAAATTGTCCTAATATTACAGAATGTTGGAGTAAAAGACACGCAACTTTTATGATTATGGGAGATACTTGCACAAGAGCCTGTGCTTTTTGCGATGTCAAAACAGGTAAGCCAGAAAAATTAGATAATTTTGAGCCTATTAAAATTGCAAATGCGGTTAAAAAACTTAATTTAAAACATGTAGTAATAACTTCCGTAGATAGAGATGACCTTCCTGATGGTGGATCAAATCACTTTTACAATGTTGTAATTTTAACAAAAAAGAAAAACCCAAATACCTCAATTGAAGTTTTAACTCCTGATTTTTTAAGAAAAGGTGACGCTTACAAAAAAGTGCTGGACGCAAATCCCGATGTATTTAATCATAATATTGAAACAGTACCTAGCCTCTATACAAAAGTAAGACCTGGAGCAAGATATTTTGGATCTTTGGAGTTACTTAAAAATGCAAAACATTTTAATAAGAAAATATTTACCAAATCAGGCTTAATGGTTGGATTGGGAGAAAAAAAAAATGAAATAATTCAAGTAATGGATGACTTAAGATCAGCAGAAGTTGATTTTTTAACCATAGGTCAATATCTTCAACCTTCTGTTAAACATTATCCGCTTGATAGATATTATGATCCAAATGAGTTCCAAGAGCTTAAAAAAATTGCTCTAGCAAAAGGATTTTTATTAGTATCATCTTCACCACTTACAAGATCTTCATACCATGCAGATGAAGATTTTGCTAAACTGAAAAAAAATAGATTGAATATTAATTAATGCCAAAAGCATCAGTTAAGAGATTAATTGATAATAAAAAGGATAAACTAATAGAGTTTGTTCTTGATATAGATAAATATTCAGAATTCATCCCATTTTGTTTAGAATCAAAAGTTTACGAAAGAAAAGACGAAGGAGACTTCATATCAATTATTGCAGATCTTACAATTGGCAAAGGACCCTTTAAAGACACTTACAAAAGCGATGTTAAGTTCAATAAAAGAAATGATACTATTTTTGTAACCAATATAGATGGTCCATTAAAGTATCTTAAAAATAAATGGAAATTTACTGAGAAAGAAAATTTAACAGAAGTTTCTTTTGATGTTGATTTTGAGATTAAAAATAGTTTTTTAAATATTTTAATGACAAAATCTTTTCAGTATGGTCTAGAAAAGATTGCAGATGCTTTTCAATATAGAGCCGAAAACATATAGCGATAAAATTAATTAAAGAGAAAAACGAATTTTCAACATTCCTATTAAATGTTTAATAGCAATTTTTGGTAGATTGCTATATCGATAAATTTTTGTATCACCATATTTTCTTCTTTTGTGAACAATAGGTATTTCTTTAAAATTATATCCTTTTAACTTTGATCTAGCATTAAACTCCCAAGAAAAACCATCCGGACAAAGAACTTTGTAACTTCTCAAAGATTTATATACTTTTTTATTTACCAATATAAAAGTAAAACTTGGATCTTTTAAAGGAACATTAAACAATAATTGATAGAATATATAACAAACACTTGAAAATATTTTTCTATAAGCGTAATCAATTCTTTTTATTCTGAATGCGTTAATAGAATCAAAATTTTTTCTATATTTCCAAAATTTTAAAATATTATTGAAATCGCACTGTCCATCAGAGTCCATCATTAATAAATAATCAGAATCAGCTTTCTTTATCCCATCTTGAACAGCTTTAGAAAATCCTTTTCTTTTTTTTCCAGTAATTAATTTAATTTTATATTTTTTTTTTAATTTTTTTAATAAACTTTTGGTACCATCAGTACTGCCATCTTCGCAAATAAGAAATTTGTATTTAATTTTTTTTTTTATTGCTTTATCAATTCCAAATAGTAATTTAGCTATATAATCTACTTCATTATGGACTGGTAAAAGAATTTCTAACTCATTTTTCATTCAATTACTATTTTTGGCAATGTGATAATATTGTCATCAACAAAATTAAAAATTATCATGAATATTTCTCTAAATTCATATAACAATGTATTTTTAATTAGAGATGAAGAACCTGAAAATGTTGCTATGCCTGAGTAACCTCCTCCTTGAGGCAAAAACCACATAAAACAATAAAATACTAAGAAAATAATTATTAAATTCTTTAGTAAAAAATTTTTTGTTAATTTATTATATAAATTTGAAAATTTATAATTGTCAAAATCTAAAATTAGATAAAATGTTATTAGGTGAGTTAATATCAAATTAATATTTCGACCATGATCTAAAGCTAAAACAAATAAAGCTAAAGAAGGAAAAAAAAATAATAAATATAACTTTTTTATTTTTTTTTGAAGTTTAATGATATTTACATTTATTATGTATCCAAAAACTGAATAAAAAAGAAAAATAGTTAAAATTAAGCATATAAATAAATTTAAAAAACTATTTATGTCATGAAAAATAAAGTGCCACTTTATAAAACCACCTATAGCCAAATTTATATTTCCTGCCAATTGATCGTTAATTTTTACATCAAATTGATTTATAGAATTATTAATTGCATCAACTTTTTCCCAACTTCCACCATTTATTAAAAGAATTATTATAGGAACTAAAGTAAATAAATAATGTATGTATTTTCTATCAATTTTTTTGATATTAAATTTTTCATAAATATAAAAAGATAAAAGAAAATGTACGGGAATAAAGAAAAATTGGTTTTCATGATTAAATAAATTTATTACTAGAATTGGTATTAAAAAAAATGAAAGAAAATTATTATATTTTTTATAATTAAAACTGTCATTATTTTTTATTATGTAATAACAATGAATTAAAATTGATAAATTTGTTAAGATATCTTTTACATAATAAACATCATTTTCATATATAGGAAATAGCAAAAGCGCCGGAGAAAACAATGTTAGAATAATTAGTAAACTAAAATTAGTAAATTTTTTTAATATTTTGTAGTAAAAATAAATTTGTAGTGAATATAATAAAGTAAACAAAATTCCAAAAAATACAACGGGATTTATTTCATTAATTTTATTTAATTCTAAAAATAAATTTCCAAACAATCCTCTTCTAACAATGCCTCCAGAATAGTTAATAAATAGCTCATTATAAGCCCATCCACCACCAATTATTTCTGAGTATGATTTAAAAAAAAGTTTTAAAAATAAAATACCAACTATAATAAATAAAAAATTATATATTACTTTCTTACGAAAAAAATATTTGAAACATTGAATTAACATATTTGTTTATTTCATTAGTTAAATTTTATAATAAAAAACTTTAATCTTTATTTGATAAATATTCTATAATATTTTCTGCAACAAATTTATAACCCTCTTCATTAAAATGTTGTCCAAAAGAATGTTTAGCATACAAATGAACAGGAAGGATAAATTTTTCATTTAATTTTTTTTCGATATCTATAATACCAACATTTTCTTTATTCATTTTTTCAATTAATTTAAATTTAATATTCTTGAAATATTTTGCCTTGTTTGAAAAATAATATTTGAATGCAGGCAAATAAACAAAAACTATTTTTGAGTTATTTTTATCTGCTCTTTTTTTGAGCTTATCAAAAATAAAAAAATATTCATTTAATAAATTGTCATAATAAGACGAATTTTGATTATTTTTATTAAAAGTTATATTTTTAAAAAAAGAAAGCAATACTTGTCTTGTTTTGTAGAGTTTCAAAAAATTAATAAAATTAGAATAGCTTTTAACTCTAGTATCAATTATATGGCTTTCTTTCATATAATTAAAATGCTTTTCTAAAATAAGTTTATCTATTTCCATTCTTTTTTCTTCTGATCTTAAATTTTGTCTGAAATCTTCATCTAATAAATAATTTTTTAATAATTTGTGATTAAGTTCTTTCTTTAAGTCATCTAAATCGTTTTCGTAATATACCCAAAAAATATAATTTGGATAATTTTCAATATATTCTAAAAATCGTGCGTATTGTTTTAATGTTCCTGTATTGGACCAGCCAAGATTGATGGCATTTAAATTTCCAATTTTTCTAACTTGTGAAGTAATATCATCTCCTTTATTTACACAATTTCCGTGAATAAAAGAATCTCCCAATATTACTAGATCAATGTGTCTATCCCACACATGATCTGGATTGTTAAAGCCATATCTATCACTATCATACACCGAAAAAAAATCACTTTCTTTACAATGAACAACTTTAACATTTGATAAACCAGAAAAGGAGATCAGACTTTCATTTATTAAACTAAATGGTGAAAATGCATTTTTTTTTTTAATTTCTTTTTTATGAAAAACAATATCGTTTTGCCAATGATCTTTACCTGTAGTAAAAAATTTAATTCCTCCAGATTTAAATAAATAAAATTCAAAAGAATAAAAAGCACAAATAATACTTCCTAAGATTAATATAAAGTATATTTGAATATTTTTATTACTAAAAAAAACTATTGTTGAAAAAATAAAGAAAATTAAAAAAAAATAAGATTGAGCTAAATAATAGCCTTTGTTTAATTCAATGGCTTTAAAATCTTTAACTATTAGAAAAACCATTGATAAGAGTGATATTAATATTAATAGACCAATTAATTTTTTCATAAACAGAAACCTTAAATTTTTTTTATTCTATATGTTTTATAGAAAATTAAAAATAAACAATCTTATTCATCAAAGATAAGCCCTTAATATATTTGCTGTATCTTTTTGGATTAATTAAACTTTTTTTTATTAAATTTTTTGCATAATGATAATTTTCTTCTTCAAATTTAAACTCTAAAACGGAAAATTTATCATATTGTCTTAATATATTTGAATGAGAAATGGATTCGTATGATGGAGTATGATCGATGGTGATTCTAACTTTGTTTTTATATATAAAATATTCTCTTAAATAACTTATTTTAATTATAGGTATTAAATTTAGAATATTAATAAAATATTTTTCATCATTTTTAAGTTGATTACACAAATAATTATTTTTTGAACAAAATAAATTTTCAATTGGCAATTGATTGCTATTATTAATATAAGTTGATTTTGAACCTAATTTATTAATTTTTCTTTTGATTTCATATTTAAAATTTTTACTATCATTATTGTACCATCTTGTTCTAAATTTAAACCTTTTACTAATTCCTTCAATGTTATGTCTTGCGAATTGAAAATCTTTTGTATCAAAATATATTGAATTAACCGTTCTATTTGAAAATTGTCTTTCTAAACTTTTGATATCAATCAAATAGTTTTTAATATTTGTTTTGTAATTTATATGAAATGGAATTTTTATCTCGTATCTCATAATTTAATATAAATCTTTTGTATTGAAATTCTTTTCATTTATTTTTTTTTGTTCAATTATTATGTTGCTTTCTTTTTGAACAAGATATTTATCGTCAGAAATAATTTTTTTAATTTCCATATTTCCACCTTTAAAAACTTTTTTCTTATTATATGAAGCTAAATCATATTTTCTTGAATTTTTGATTAGCAAATTATTTCCAAAGAATTTACTACTGTCTTTTGAAGCTATTCCAATATTAGAGTTATTTATTGATACATTTGTTGCTTTTACGTTGCTATTTTCTCCAACCGAAATACCTTTGTCACCAATATTTTTAATTTTAACTTTTTCAATACTTATATTTGACCCCGAAGTATCTATTGCATCACCACCAACATCAGAAAATGTTGTATTAATTATATCTCCGTTACTATAATCACTATCCAAAGCGTCTGAATTTGACATTTTAAATTTACTATTTTTGATTATAAATTTTGAATTTATTAAGTTAATTGTATCTTCTGAATAAGATATATTAAACTCAGAATTATTTATATCTACAACTGATTCATAAAAATTAATTCCACCAGTTAGTGTAAATTTTTTATTTTGAAAATAATTTAATTTAGAAATTTTTGCATAATTTATGATCGATTTTTCTTTGTTTCCTATTATATGTATGCCTTTCCAAGACCTATCTAAAGCAGTTAAATAAACTTTTTTATTGTTTTCGCCTAATATTTTTATTGATCCATAATTTGAAAAAATATAAGAATTTTCAGAAAATTTTAATTCTGCACCTGCGGGAATCAATAAATTATAGTTATTAGGAATAAATATTGGTTTTCTTATAATATACTCTTTGTCTTTAAAAATGATATTTTTTTTATCAATCGTAATATTATTTTTTTTAAAGTCAAAATAATCAATATTTTTATCCAATAAATCAACATCGATTTCAACATATGTTTTATAACTTTTAAAACTTTCATTGCTTGGAAAAGAATAATTTATTGTTACTAGAGAATTAACTTCAGGTTTTTTATTAAGATTTAAGTTTAAAGTTGATGCCGTGGTATATTTGGAAGGATTAATTATCTTATTAATTTTTTTTTTATAATTAAGTTTTTCAATATTAATAGAATTAATTTGAATATTTGTTTGTGTTAAATTGGTTATTTGTAATTTTCCGCTTTCAAATACTCTTGCATATAAGTGATTATTATATAAATTAAAATTTTTAATTGTATTATAATTTATCTTTTTTAAATAATTTTCATGTATCTCATTTTGAGAATTTGTATAATCTGGATATACCTTCATATATTCATCGAATATTTTTTTATTTAAAGTTTTTAAATGTGAAACATTTTTTTTGAGTCTATTTAGATTTACAATATTATTACAAATTTCATTATATTCAGAACATATTAATTCTGTATCCTTAATTATTTTGGGTAAGTTTTTTTCAAATTCTTTTAGTGCTTCTAAATATAGGTATTGAAATTTTTTATTCCAAAAAATTGATTGATAAAGTGGAGGCATATATATCATATCATAAATTATTGTTGAAAGGTATTGATCAATATTTTCATTACTTATTTTATAGTTATGCATTTTAAAAATAAATTCATAGTCAGCTGGAATTGGATAAACTTTAAGATTATATGGATTTATATAAAACCTGGCATTATTTAATTCCATTGAATGGAATTTACTTTCTCCCCATGCTAAGCTTGAAACAAACATTTTAGCAAATGATTTAAGATCGAAATGTTTTTCAATTAATTCATTATTATCATTAACTTTATCAAAGTTTATTGTTTCATTTAAAGATTTCATCAAACTTAGCTTCTTCATGAAGTCCTTTGTTTCGTCGGTAAAATCCTGCTTAATAATTTTTTTTTCATTATGATAGTAAACATTCAATTTGTCTTGCCATTGCGTAAGCAAGGTCAAGTCTTCTTGATTTATTATCTTGTCTCTATACTGATAGAGGTGGATAAATCTCATTTTTTCTTCATTGGATAATTTAAATATTAAATTATTTCTTAGTTTTCTATTTTCCAAAAATTCTTTAGTAAAATGTTCTTCAATGAGCATTAAGCCCCAATCATATCCATTAAAAATAACTTTTACTGTTTTATACTTTGGTACAATTAAACCCATTCTTTCTAAATTCTTGGAAATGACAAAATTGTATGGGAAGTTTCTACTTCTATGATTTGTTATAGAAAATTCAGTCATTCCATCTAAATGTTCTGATTTTCTCAAGTTTAATTTTAAACTCCATTGTTTATTAAAATTTCTATGATCGTTAAAATCGCCTTTCAATCTAGCTGAAGCATTTATTTTTTTTCCTTGCCAAAATATATCTGCATTTACTTTAATTGGGTTTCTTAACATTCCGACTTTTAATGCTTTTGATCTATCTTGATTTAATTTATCAAAATTATCATAATTAATGTCAATTTTTAGAGTTTCAAAATTTTTTTGATTAAAATTAAATATATTTTTTAAAACAATAAAAATATTTGGAATACTTTCCCTTATAGGTTTTCTGCCATCAATTATAATGGGATTTTTCGTTAAAATTCTTATTTCTTGATCTACACCACCTTTAAATCCTGGAGTTTTAATAAAAAAAAAGACTAAAAGAATTAATAATAAAGCTAAATAAAAAAGAAAATAATAGTTTTTCTTTTTACCTGCAAACATTTGACTTAAAACAAAATTTTTGTTTCATATATCGAAAATCTAATTATTTCTTTATCTATTTCATCTAGTTTTTTTGTTACCTTTTTTATTTGTTCGAAATTTTGGAAATTTATTCTAATATTTAAATCTATTTTTCCATTTTCATCTCTATCTTGTCTTATAAATTCAATTTTTTCTGAATTTTGCTTAAGAAGCTCAGTTATACCATTGGAATGTTTTTGATAAAATTCATTATTTTTAAAAGTCAATTCTAAATTATAATCATTTTTTACCTGATCATTCTTATATCCTCTTATCCATATAATAATTATTATTATTAAAAATATAATTAACGTACTAAATATTTGGAAAGCTCCAAATCCTATTCCAATACCTATTGCGAGAAAAAGGTAAACTAAATCTTCAGGCTCTTTTATTGGAGTTCTAAATCTTACAATTGACAAGGCACCAACCAAACCTAATGATAATGCTAATGAAGATTTTACAATTAAAATTACCAAAAATGTTGTCGATGATAAGATTGGAATAAT
>CEUZ01038141.1_pt1 | contig 11197 bp, 9 predicted proteins | sample 361511 | NCBI WGS metagenome assembly CEUZ01 (sample SAMEA2622822, study PRJEB7988) | marine metagenome | biome: marine biome (ENVO:00000447); feature: surface water layer (ENVO:00002042); material: "saline water (ENVO:00002010), including plankton (ENVO:xxxxxxxx)" | depth 5 m
GACTATGATTTACACCTAAAAAGACTTTATAGATCTTTAGGTGAATTAAAAATAAAATCTCCAATTGCAAAAAATACTTATATTTACCATATCAAAAATATAATAAAGAAGAATATTATTACTGACGGATTAATATATCTGCAAATTACTAGAGGAGTTGCTCCAAGAGACCATAAATTTCCAACTAAACAAAAAAGTTCAATTGTAATTACAGGTAGACATGCATCTGAGGATGAATATGAAATCAAATTCAGGAAGGGAATTAATGTAACCACACACGAAGACATAAGATGGGGTAGATGTGATATTAAAACTGTTTCGCTGTTACCCAATGTATTGGCTAAACAGGATGCTTATATAAAAGGTGCTTCTGAGGCATGGTTGATCAATAAAGAAGGTTATATTACTGAAGGATGTGCTAGTAATGCATGGATTTTGAGAAAAGATAATACTTTAATCACTCATCCATCAAATAATTCAATTTTAACAGGAATAACAAGGACATCCTTTATAAAAGGATTAAAAAAGCATTCTATTAAATTTAAAGAACTTAGATTTAAAATCAAAGATATAAGAACTGCAAAAGAAGCTTTTGCAACAAGTGCTACTCAACATGTAACACCGGTAGTTAAGGTTGATAAAATAAAGATCGGTAATGGTAAACCCGGTATATTTGCATCAAAATTTAGAGATGTCTATATGCAAGCGTTACAGCTGAAATAGTTCAATGATTTTAAAATTGTTGATTGAATTTATATAAATGAATTTATTAAAATATTTTTTATTAAAGTCAATTTATATATTAAAAGCCATAATAATTAATTTTCTTTTATTATATTTTCTTTTATTCATCTTAGAAATTTATTTTCAAATTAAGAATGATAATTTTTTAAGTGAAAGCAAATATTATTATAGGGAAAAATTGAAAAATAACCAAATTATTTCACACCTTGCATATATGCCTTATAAATTAATTTTAAAAAAAGATGGACTAATTCCACTATCCGGAATTTCAAATACAAGGACAATATTTTGCAGAGAAAATAAGAATTCAAAATTTCATGAATATTTTTCTGATGAATTTGGCTTCAACAATAACAATAATCTAAAAGAATTTGATATCTTGATGATAGGTGACTCTTATGTGCATGGTTTATGTCTAGATCGAGAATCTACTCTTATTAGTCATATAGAAAATAATAATTTTACAATAAAAAATCATGGCATGTCCGCGAATGGACCATTACTTGAATATGCAACTTTTAAAGAATACTCAGAATTATATAAATTTGAATATGTGGTATGGGTTTTTAATCCAGATAATGATTTTTACGATTTTTCAAACGAAGTTAAAAATAGTACACTATTAGAATATTTGAATGATGAAGATTATAAACAAGATCTTATCAATAAGAACGAAGAAAAAGACAGCGTAATAATTAATTATTTTAATTATAATGAAAGACAAACAAAAGAATTAATAAAACACTATCATTTAGATCTTAAATATATAAGAAAGAATATTTCTAATTTTTATTATCAATATAAAAATACATCAGAGCATGATTTGTCATTAGAAAATGAAAACTCTTACGACATAATAAATAATAAAATTAAATTAATTGAAAAAATATTTCTATCGATTAAAGAAAATTTAGATAATAAAAATATTAATTTTCTTGTTGTAATTAATGCAATAGATCCATTTTATCAATATGCAAAAAAGGAACATCTTATAAATGAGTATGAAATAATTAAAGATCAAACAAAGATGATAAAAGAATTCTTAGATGACAATTCAATTAATTATATTGATTTTGAGAAACATGTTAGAATTAATTACTCGTATAATAATATTGATAAAATTTTTAAACGTGTAAATAATGAAAATAAAGAATTTGATCATTACACTTCAGAGGGGAATAAAATTCTTGCTGACATGATTGTAAAAAAGTTAAAAAGGAGTCAATAAATTAAAATAGAGAAACATATTAGCTATATTCTTCATCCTAATATATCTGGTGAATTAAGATCATATTCAAAAGAAATGATGGATGAAATAGTGAATCTAGCAATTAATTTAAATATTGAAGTAAAAAGAAAAAAAATAAAACAGTTAAGAAAAATTTCGCCTTCAACTCTATTTGGCAAAGGTACCTTGAATGAAATTAAAAATGATATTATAAAATTTAAAATAAATTTACTAATATGTAACTGTTCGCTTACTCCAGCTCAGCAAAAAAATCTTGAAAATCATTTAAAGATAAAAGTTACTGACAGAGTAGGAATTATTATAGAAATATTTTCAAAAAGAGCGTATTCAAACGAAGGTAAATTACAAGTTCAATTAGCAGAGTTGATTTATCGAAAATCAAGATTAGTTAGAGCCTGGACTCATTTGGAACGACAAAGAGGCGGCACTACATTTATCGGTGGTCCTGGCGAACTTCAAATTGAATTAGATAGAAGACTAATTCAAGAAAAAATTATAAATATTAAAAAGAAACTAAAAAAAGTTAGAAATAGAAGAAATGTGCAGCGAAAATTAAGAAAGAAAAACAATTTTAAGACTTTTGCTCTAATAGGATACACAAATACAGGAAAAACACTTTTATTTAATAAACTTACAGGAAATAACCAAATAAGTAAGAATAAGCTTTTTCAAACACTTGATACAAAAATTAGCAAAATTTACCTCTCGAAGAAAAATATATCAGGGTTAATAGACACTGTTGGTTTTATTAATGATATTCCAACTCAACTTATAGAGTCATTTCAGGCAACTTTAGAAGAATTGCATACAGCAGATTTCTTAATAAATGTAGTAGATATAAATGATATTAACTATAGGGATAAAATACAAATCATAAAAAAAATACTGAGAGAAACAGGAGTTGATGAGTACAAAATTACAAAAATGATTACAGTATTTAATAAGATAGATTTAAATGATTTAATACATAAAAATTCTAATGAAAAAAAATATGTTAGTGCATTAACTGGTGATGGGATTGACAAACTTAAATTATATATGTCATCATTATAATTTAGTTTTTTACATAATGATAATACTGAAAAAATCATCATTAAATTCTACGGAATGAAACCTAAAATCGTTCATACTATCTTTTTTGTAAATAAGTTTTGTTTTTTTTGATTCTTTAAGCATTTGTTTATCTTTATATCCCCCAATTTTATTTTGCTCCATTAAGCAGGTTAAAAAGTTTGAATCGATTGTTTTATGTGAAAGGGATATGTCATATCTTCTTTTCCCATCAAAGACCATAAATATTGCTTTGCAGCCTTCTATGTATTCATAATTAGTAAGTTTAAGAAAAAGCATTATTGGATCAATTGATTCTCTAATCATATGATTAGTAACTATATTTAAATTATTTTTATCGTATGGGGGGTTAACCATGACATTATTTATTTCTTCATTTAAATAATCAAATTCTATAGTTCTTTTTTTTCCACCTCTAATCGTTTCATATTTATATTTATTAGCCAAATGCTTTCCATTTATAATTTTTCCTTCAACTTTCCCATTACTTTCAGACGTTTCTATAAAATCTATATGATTTAATGTCTTTACGTCGTATGAATACGAAAATATATTTTTATCAATATTCATATTTGTTTGAATTTTTTGAAATGAAATTTTAGGCATTAATGGAACTTTTATATAGATGGTATATGATTTGGTCGATATCTCTTCTGAATATGCAGAGACATTTATTAAGAAAAACATATAAATAGATATATTTATTATTCTTTTTATCATTATATAATGTCAATTATCTTGGATAAATATAGAATCGTAAATAAATAATTCATAGAAAATAGCAAAATATGAAAAAAATAAATTTAGGAATTATAGGCCTTGGTTATTGGGGACCTAATCTTTATAGAAACTTTAATAATAATAAAAATGTTAATGTAATATCTGTGGCAGATTTAGATATAAAAAAAACTATTCAATGTTCGAATAATGATCCCAATTTAAATACATATACCGATTATAAAAGATTAATATTAGATCCAAAAATTGACGCAGTTGCTATTGCTACACCTGTTAATACTCATTATAAAATTGCAAAATATGCACTAAACAATAACAAGCATGTCTTTGTTGAAAAGCCCCTTGCAGATTCTTCTCTTAAGTGTTTAGAGCTAATAAAATTATCTAAAAAAAATAAATTAATATTATTTGTTGACCATACTTTTTTATATACGGAAGCTGTAAATAAAATGAAATCAATTTCGTCAAAAAAGGAGTTTGGAAACATTATGTACTATGATTCAACTCGAATTAATTTGGGACTTATTCAGAATGATATTAATGTTATATGGGATTTAGCAGTACATGATTTATCAATACTTGATTTTATTCAAAAAAGTAATCCTATATATGTGTCCGCAGTCGGACATAAACATATCCGTTCAAAGCCTATTACTTCTGCATATCTGACTTTTTTATATAGTAATAATTTTGTTGCACATATTAATGTCAATTGGCTATCTCCGGTAAAGATAAGGCAAACAATATTAGGAGGATCAAAAAAAATGATATTATACAATGATCTAGAACCAAGTGATAAAATCAAAGTTTTCAATAAAGGGGTTGACGTGGTTGTTGATGAGGAAACTAGTAGAAATCTAGTAAATTATAAATTAGGCGACACTTATATCCCCAATCTTAAGAACAAAGAGGCTTTATCTTCTGCTGTTAATGAATTTTTAGATTCAATTCACAAAGATAAAGATCCATTAACAGATGGTGTTAGAGGTTATAAGATTGTAAAAATTTTAGAAACTGCTGATAAATCAATTAAAATGAATGGAAAGCCAGTTAAAATAAGATTATGAACAAATTGAACCATATTTCTGAATCTGCAATTTTAGGTAATGTTATTTTAGGTGACAATATTTATATTGGACATAATTCAGTGATAGGAACTCAACCGCAACATATTAAGTTAAGTAAAAATGATATTGTTCAGAATAATTTCAAAGATCTTATAATTGGTGATGATGTTGTAATAATGGATTTATGTCATATTCATGCTGGAATAGAAAAAAATACAACAATTGGCAGTGGATCTATTATAATGTCAGGGACACATATTGGTCATGATGTTTCAATTGGAAAAAATGCAAATATATCTCCGAATGTAGCATTTGCAGGTGAAGTCAAAATTGGAGATGAAGTAACAATTGGAATGGGTTCCACAATACATCAGAGGGTAAAAATTGGATCTTACTCAATGGCTGGAATGGGAAGTGTTATAGTAAATGACTTACCGCCATTTTGTACATGCGTAGGAATACCATCTAAACCTATAAAGATTAATGAACTTAAATTAAGGAGACTTTCAGTTAACGAAGGCTTAATAAATTTAATACATGACGTTCTAATAAATAAAAATGAATTAGAATTTACTAATAATATTGATATTTTGAAAAAAAAATATGCCAAATCTCAAATTGAACAGAATGTTTTTACCACATTAAATGATTGGATTGAGGCCAATGAATAAGATAAAAGTACCTTACTTAGATCTAAAGTCTCAGTATCTTTCTATTAAAAATCAGGTTGATAAAAAAGTTTTAAAAACATTAGAATCAACCAACTACGTTCTTGGTCCTGATGTTGAAAATTTTGAAAAAAACTTTGCAAAATACTGTGATACTAAATATGCAATTGGTGTAAATTCGGGAACTAGCGCTCTGCATTTATCTTTACTCGCTGCTAATATAGGGCAGGGAGACGAAGTAATTACAGTTTCAATGACCTTTATCGCAACCGCAATGGCAATTTCATATACAGGCGCTATACCTATTTTTGTAGATATAGAATCTGAATCTTTATTAATGGATCATCGTTTAATTGAAAATAAGATAAGTTCTAGAACGAAAGCAATAATAGTAGTCCATCTTTATGGTCAATGCGCAAATTTAAATAAAATAAGAAAAATTGCAAATAAGTATAATTTAATTCTAATAGAAGATGCATCACAAGCCCATGGATCAAAATTTATAAATAAAAAAGCCGGATCAGTTGGCGATATTGGAACATTTAGTTTTTATCCTGGAAAAAATTTGGGTGCTTACGGTGAGGCAGGATGTGTTGTTACAAACAATTTTAAATATTCAGAAAAAATCAGGAAGCTAAGAAATTGGAGTCAGGAAAGAAAAAATTTTCATGATCAAATTTCCTTTAATTATAGAATGGACGGATTACAGGGTGCAATTTTAAATATCAAGTTAAAAAAAATAGATTTATGGACTAAAAAAAGACGAATAATTGCAAATAATTATAATAAATTTATTTCTAATAAAATAAAAAAATGTAAGGAATTAAATAACAGGCATCATGTATTTCATATTTACAGTATTTTTAGTGATGATAGAGATTCATTACAAAAATTTTTATATTCAAAAGGAATTCAAACAGGTAATCATTATCCAATTCCATGTCATCTTCAGAAACCTTATAAAAAACTTGGTTACAAGATGGGTGATTTTCCGATAAGTGAAAAAATAGCCAATACTCAAATTTCACTTCCAATTTATCCTGAACTTTCAATAGTTAATGTTAAATATATTTCAAAAAATATTAACAAATGGATTAATAGTAATTAATGAGAATTCTTCATGTATCAAATTTTGGTGAGAAACATAATGGGAGACTATTTTGGAATCATGCATTTAAGATAACAAATGGATTTATAAGAAATAGTCATTCAGTTTATAATTTCAGTGACAGAGATGCATCAAGATCGTCTTTATTTAGTAAATTCAATAATGAAAAACATGTTTCAAATAAATTTATTGAGACATTTAAAAATTTTAATCCTGATATTATATTATTAGGTCACGCTGATAAGATAAAAAATACAGATTTAGAAATTGCTAAATCTATTAACAAATCAATTAAAATTATAGAATGGAATGTTGATAATTATTTTCTCGATAATACAGAATCAAAACTAACATCACGATCTCATTTAATTGATGGATTTTTTATTACGTGCGCAGATGAATCAATTGAGTCATGCGTAAATAAAAATTTTATCTCTTATTTCCCAAACATTTTTGACAAATCAATTGAAAATATGAAAATATTTAATAATAAATTTTATGAAAATGATGTTTTTTTTGCACTATCACATGGAGTAGGGACAGGTAAATTAAGAAAGAAAAATACTATAAAAGAAAAAGAAAATCCAAGAGTTATGACTTTAAATAAATTAAAATTAAATCTACCTGATATTAAGTTTGGTTTTTATGGTGTTGATGGTGAGCAACCAGTTTGGGCATCTACATTTGAAAATACTATTAATAAACATCACAGTGGATTGTGTATACAGCGTGAACCTGTAATAAAATATGGTTTATCAGATAGAATTTCTCAATATTTAGGTAATGGTCTTATGGTTTACATTCAATCTCAAACAAAAATGGATGATATGTTAAAGCATAAAAAAGAAGCTATATATTATTCTTCTGATGATGAACTTATTCAATTAATAAAAGATAACTCAAATGATATTGATACAATTAAATCGATTGCAAAGGCAGGCTGGGAAAAATCACATTTATGCTTCAATGAAAGAATTGTTACTAACTATTTTTTAGATTTAGCAATGAACAATGGGGAGCCAAAAGGGGATTATCCTTGGAATATTAATATCTTTAAATAGAGAATTTTATTATAGTAATCCTGAATTTTGAATTAGATTCAGGAGTACTAAAGATAATAAAATGAATCATTTTTTTGATCTCAATATTAATGCCAAAATCATCAAAGCGACTACCATTAAAAATACCATTCCTAGTAGATCACGTGTTAATACAGAGCCGCTTACACCTACATAATTAATGTGAATCCTTTTACAGCCTCTGATTTTTCTATGTTATAAATTTTTACTCTTTGTTCAGATATGTTTTATTCGTATAATATATATTATGTAAAACAATATAAATACTTTTAAATCAATAGGATAAAAATGTAAATTAACATATAAAATTAGGTAAATAATAAAACACAATAATTTCAATATATTTCAATAATTTGTTAAATTAAGACATTAAATACATGAAGATATTAATAATTAGAAATGATCGAATTGGTGATTTGATATCTTCAAGTTTGATAATCCCAAAGCTAAGACATGCATTTGGTAATAAAATAAGCAAAATAGATCTTATTTGTAGCAATTATGGCTTTATTTATGCATCAGCTCTAACTAAAGAATTATCTAACATTTATATAAATGAAAGAGCGTTATCCCCTTCTAAAGATTTCAAATTATTAAAAATTATAAGAAATAATAAATATGATCTTTGTATAACACTAAGTCCTAATAATAAGTCATTTTTATTAAATATACTTTCAAAATCTAAATTAAAAGCTTCTATTAGGATACAAAAAAGAAATTTAGAAAGCAAACCTATATCATTCCTAGCGCAATATTTTGATATTTTTATGAATATAAAAAATGGTAAAGATTATGGACACTTAACCTGGTCAGATTTTTATTCAAGATTATGCAAAGATATTTATAAAACCATTTCAAAAAAAAAATTAAATAAAAAAATAATATTTCCATCAATTTATTTAAAGCCAAAGATTAGTTATACATTAAATAAGTCAAAGATAAGTAATTATGTAATATTTCATATCGATGAAAAATGGGAATTATCTAATGTTAAGATTGATTTCTTGAGTGACATAATTTTAAAAATATCTATAAATAAAAAAGTGTTGGTAACAAGCAATTATCTTAAAACTAAATTAAACGATGAATTAAACACAAAGTTAGGGTTTAAACATGATAACAAAAGTCTCGTTAAATCAAGTATATCTAAAAATTTATATCTCTTAAATAAAACCAATAAGGATAACAAAATAAAATTTTTGAAGAAGTTAATCCAATGTATATCATTATCAAAATGTGTTATCCAAGTTCATGGTGGAATTGGACATTATGCCGGGTCATTTAGTAGAAATATTATAAACTTAAAAGTCAAAAATGAAAATTTGCAAAAATTATATAAAATCCATACTAAAGGGTCATATTTAGATTTATATATAAATAATTCTCAGAAATTTAAGAATTCAATTATGAAGTTTTTAAATAAAATTAACTAATCCATAATTTGGTTTTAGTAAAAAGACGTAAGAAATTTTTAGATGTTTTATTAGAGAAGTCTTTTATATTTAAATCAAACATTTTTGCTAAATACTCAACTGTATGTTTTATGAAGGCAGGCTCATTTGTCCTACCTCTCATTGGCACAGGCGCAAGAAATGGTGCATCAGTTTCAACCAGAATTTTATCTAAAGGGTATTTTACAACTACATCTCTGAGCTCTTGAGCTTTTGGAAAAGTTATTATCCCGCTAATCGAAATATAAAAATTCAACGATTTAACAAAATTTGCAAATCTTTCTGTACCAGAAAAGCAATGAATTACACCTTTAAACTCCTTTTGTTTGAATCTTTTTTCAAGGATTTCTGACATAGCATCTTCGGCTTCGCGCATATGTATAATAATGGGTAAGTTGTTTTCTTGAGCTATATCAATATGTTTCTCTAAATTTTCTAATTGGTCACTCATTTCACTGTTGTTGTAGTAAAAATCAAGACCAGTCTCCCCTACGCCAACTACTTTTGGATTTTTTACTAACTGGTTCATTAATTTGTAATTTTCATCATTTATCAAAGAAGCTGAATGAGGATGGATTCCAATTGATGAGTAGATGTTTTTGTATTGATTTGATACATCTATTATTCTATCAAATTCATCTGGATGAGTAGAAATATTTAAAATTGCTTGAACATCATTCAATTTTGCGTCTGAGATAATATCAGGGATCATTTTCTCAGATTTTGAATGCAATAAATGACAATGGCTATCAATTATCATAGTTAATCAATTCTAGGAAAAAGTTGCGATAAAGGGTTGATTTTAACATTATCAAGTGTTTGCTTATTTATAGATGAAAATAAAATATCAATTTTAACATTTAACATATTTAATATTTTAATACTTGTATCAGGCATTATTGGATAAATAAATAATGAGATCCTTTTAATCAATTCACACGTGGTATTTAAAACAGTATTAAACTTTTTAATGTCATTTTTTAATAGTTCCCATGGCTTTTGATCATTAAAATACTTATTAGTATCATTAATTAAGTCCCAAACTAGCTTTATATAATCATGTATTTTTTGGTCATTCATTAAGATTATTGATTCATTGATGACTTTTTCAGATTTTTTAATTAGTTCAACCTCGCTAGAATCTCTATTGCCTCTCTCTGGTATTACGCCATCTAAATTTTTGTGTATCATCGATAATGATCTTTGACATAGATTGCCAAGATCATTTGATAAATCACTATTAATTCTATTTATCAAAGCTTTTATTGAAAAATCACCATCGTTACCGAAAGGGACCTCTCTTAATATAAAATATCTAAACTGGTCTAGTCCGTACTCGGAAATAATATTTATTGGGTCAATAACATTGCCTAATGATTTCGATATTTTACTCCCTTCATTTGTCCACCATCCATGAGCAAAAATTCTTTTTGGCAATTTCAAATCAGCTGCCATGAGAAATGCAGGCCAATAAACTGCATGATGCCTAAGTATATCTTTACCAACAATATGTGTGGTTTCAGACCAATAATCATTTAAATCGTTATCATTCTTACTTAAGTAACCTACTCCATTTGGGTAACATGTTAAGGCATCTAACCATACATACATGATATGATCAGGATCATTTGGTGTTTCTATGCCCCATTTAAATGATGTTCTTGAGACTGATAAATCTTTTAACCCTCCTTCAACAAAGCTTATTACCTCATTTCTTTTAGATTCAGGTTTAATAAAATCAGGATTTTTTTTATATAGATCTAGAAGCTTATTGCTCCATTCAGAGAGTTTAAAAAAATATGATTTTTCAGTGATCCAATCAACTGGCCCGCCAGTTGGAGTTTTTAGATTTCCATCCTCCCCTTTTATTAAATCCTTTTCATTATAAAAAGTTTCATCATTAACTGAATACCAACCTTCATATTCATCTAAGTATATCTGTCCATTTTTTTGAAGTTTGCCCCATAAGTTTTGCGCACCTTCTATGTGTCTAGGTTCAGTTGTTCGAATAAAGTCATTATT